>Ga0209383_1000361_pt1 | contig 32959 bp, 37 predicted proteins | sample CoawatmetaG02DNA_FD_187510 | JGI IMG/M metagenome (GOLD analysis project Ga0209383, IMG submission 187510) | Marine microbial communities from the West Antarctic Peninsula - Coastal water metaG029-DNA (SPAdes) (version 2) | ecosystem: Environmental > Aquatic > Marine > Coastal ... | reverse complement strand
AGATTTAATTCCTAGACATAACTTCATGATACCTGTTCAAGCAGCTATCGGTGGGAAAATCATAGCAAGAGAAACTATTAAAGGTTTTAAAAAAGATGTATTAACCAAAATTCATGGTGGTGGTGCTAGAGATAGAAAAAGAAAGCTTCTGGATAAACAAAAAAAAGGTAAAGCCAGAGGAAAACAATTTGGAAAAGTGGAAATACCTCAAGAAGCATTCATTGGTGTACTTAAAATTAATAAAGATCAATAATTGGAGAGATGGCCGAGTGGTTTAAGGCGCACGCTTGGAAAGTGTGTGTACTGTTAAAGGTACCCAGGGTTCGAATCCCTGTCTCTCCGCCATAATTAACAACTTCATTAAAATAAAAATAATTTTCAATCTATAGAAATCATATAAATTAAAATAAAATTAACGTGTAAAGATCCTATCCATTTTGATATAAGTAGATTTATGTTTAAATTATTTCTTTCGTTATTTGATAAATTAAAAAATAATTATCATATTGTTAAAGAAATAGTTTATTTAAGAAAAATTAAGCCAAAATATTTATTTTTTTCTGAAAATAAGACATATCAAAAATACACATATTTACTAATTGAGGCTTTAGTTAAAAAATATCCAAATGAAGTTTATTATGTTAGCGCAGATATAAACGATAAAATAAATAATATTGGGGTTAGAAATATTTTTATTGGAAAAGGATTTTTAATGAATATTTTTTTCTTAATTATACGTGCACAAAATATTTACTTAACAGTAACTGATTTAGGCAATCATGCTGTTAAAAAAACGAAAAATGTTGATAATTATGTTTACTATTTTCATGCACCAGTAAGTACCACCAAAGTATACACAGAAACAGCTTTTGATAATTATGATGTTATTTTATGTAATGGTGATTATCATTTTAATGAAATTAGAAAAAGAGAATCACAAAAAAAAATCAAGAAAAAAAAATTGATTAAAACAGGATATTTTTATTTTGACTACTTAAAAGATCGAATCAATAATCAAGTCGAAGCCAATGAAATTTTAATTGCTCCTTCATGGAACTATAATCAGAAAAATTTTATTAATGAAAATTTAGAGGAAATTATTAGGTCTGTTTTGAAAAAGGGACACAATGTAAAATTTAGACCTCATCCAGAAAACTTTAAAAGATCTATGAATATAATAAATAGTTTTAAAAAAAAATTTTTCGATGAAAAATTCATACTAGATGAGAACACTGAAAATATAAATTCAATGGAGAATGCAAAATGTTTAATCACTGATAATTCAGGTATAGCTATTGAATTCTTATTGCTATTTAAAAAACCAGTATTGTACTTTGAGGATATTGATAAAGTTCATAATACTAAATTTAATGAATATAATGATTTAGTTACAATGGATCAAAAAGTTAAAAAAACTTTTGGTTACATTTTTAAAAAAGAAGATATTAAAGATCTTGATACCATAATTAATAAATCAATATCTGACTTTAGAAATAAAGATGCTGAAATTAATGATTTTATTAATAATAATTTCTATAATTATGGAATGACAGTAAAGAATTTAAATGATTTAATAATTACTAACTTTTAAATTTTATTTAAAATAGAAAAATGAAAAAAATAAAAGACTTTGATAAAACTTTTGGTAGCTATATTCGTGAAGTACGAATTTCACATAAAATTGGGCAAAGAGAATTAGCAAAAAAAATTGGTATTGCAGCATCATACCTTAGTGATATTGAAAAAAATAAAAGATCAGCACCAAAAATTGATATAATTAAAAAGATATCTTTAATATTAAAAGCTGATTTAGGTTTACTTAATGATTTAGCGGGAAGCTCTAAAAAAACTTTACCTCCAGATATTATAGATTATATAGAAAAAAACCCTAAAATTATTTCCTTAATTAGATCTGCTAAAAATAATAATTTAAGCATTGACGAATTTGAAAAAATTGAATTATCAATTAATAAAACTAAAACTAAATCTTTAATAATTGCGGCTGGTCTAGGTAGTAGGCTAAAAAGTCATACAGAAAACAATCCCAAGTGTATGCTTGATTTTGGTGGAAAAACATTATTACAGAGGCAACTATCCTCATATACACAAAATGGAATTGACAATATTTCATTAGTGCGTGGCTATAAAAAAAATAAAATTAATTATAAAGGTATTAATTATTTTGATAATAATGATTATAAAAATAATAATATTCTAAATTCAATGTTTTATGGAGAAGAAATTATTAATGGAAATATTATAATTTCTTATTCTGATATTTTGTTTGAACCATTTGTTGTCAAGAGAGCTATAGAGTCAGATCATGATATTTCAGTTGTTGTAGACATAGACTGGAGAGATTATTATATCGATAGAAAAGATCACCCTTTATCTGAAGCTGAAAATGTTATATTCAATTCTAATAATGAAGTGATTAAGATTGGAAAAATTGCCTCTGAAAAAGAAGAAGTTCATGGTGAATTTATTGGTATGATCAGATTAAATCATAAGGGTTGTGAGATTTTAAAACAAAATTTTCATAGAGTTAAAAAACTTTTTTGGAACAAACCATTTCAGAGAGCTGAAACATTTCAAAAAGCCTATTTAACAGACATGATACAGGAGCTAGTAGATATTGGTATTAAAGTTCATTGTGTCATTATTGAACGTGGTTGGAAAGAAATCGATACAGTAGAAGATTATAAAAAAGCACTTATTGATTTTACTCGTTAACTCATAAATCTTGATAATATAAGCCTTAATCCCAAGTATTTATGGGAATTATTAATTAACTTGTAAGCGAACATATATAATTATAAAAGATAAATATATGATAAAAAAAATAATATTATTAATCATAATAACGCTAATATCGTTAATAACGCTAAGTATTCAAGCTGAAGAAAAAACGTATAAAATGGTTTTTGTTCCAGCAAGTGAAAAAGGTGATGAAAATGATTATAAGAATTTAATTTCAATTACTGAAAAGTTAACTGGTTTTAATATAGAAACTATTAAAGTTACAGACTACAACGCAGCCGTAGAAGCTATGAGAGCTGGAAGAGCCCATATAGCTTGGTATGGAGGTAAGACTTATATCAAAGCTGCTGAAATAGCTAATGCTGAGGCATTTGCTGCTGGCGTAAGAATTGGTGAAACTAATGCAAATTATTATGCATACTTTGTGGTAAAAAAAGAAAGCAAATTAAAAAATTTTGAAGAAGTTAAAGGAAAAGTTTTAGCATTAAATACTATAGGATCTACAAGTGGTGATTTGATACCACAAGTTGAGTTAGCTAAAATAAATTTATTTACCACTAATAAAGAAGATTTTAAAAAAGTTTATTATGCAGGAAGCCATGATGCCTGTTTATTATCTGTATTAAATGAACAGGCTGATGTTTGTGGAATGAGTTCTAGAAATTTTGAAGCTAGATTAAAAGACAAAACATTTAATATGGATCAAGTTAGAATAATTCATAAATCAAGCCCAGTTCCACCACCACCATTAGCTTATTCTACTAAAAATATCCCTTTAGAAGATAGGAATAAAATTAAAGAAGCAGTATTAGAGGCACACAAATATGGAACTATAGGTGGTTATGGTGGTGAGATGTCCCACTATATTGAAGTTAAAGATTCTGATTATAATGTATTAAGAGATGTAGTTAAGCTTTTAAAAGAAAATAAATCATAATGTTAGAAATAAATAATCTAAGAAAAAACTTTAATAATGGAACTCATGCTTTAAAAGGAGTTAGTTTTAAAGTTAAAAGAGGAGAATTTATTTCTATTTTAGGGCCAAGTGGATCCGGAAAAACTACATTACTAAGAAGTATTAATGGTTTAGAACCAATTGAAAGTGGTGAGGTTATTTTTAATAATAATAAAATTACAAAAAAAAATCTTTCAGACGTACAAAGAAAAACTGGAATGATATTTCAAGAGTTTAATTTAGTTAATAATCTTTCATCAATAAATAATGTCTTAACTGGATTACTCAACTCTAGTAGTAAGTTTCTTTCAATGTTTTATTTATTCACTAAAGATCAAAAATTAGAGGCCCTCCAGTCGTTAAAAACAGTGGGATTGTTGGAAAAAAGTTACAGTAGAGTAGATGAATTATCTGGGGGACAAAGACAAAGAATTGGAATAGCTAGAGCAATTATTAAGAAGCCAATACTACTATTAGCTGATGAACCTGTGGCGAGTCTTGACCCTAAAGCAGCTTTATCTACTATGAAATTATTAAAAAAAATTAATAAAGATTTCAACATAACTATTTTATGTAATTTACATCAAACAAACTTAGCAATGGAGTTTTCAGATAGAGTAATTGGATTATCCAATGGTTCAATAGTTTTTGATCAAGAAGCTAAATATTTAGAAAAAAATATTAATAAGTTGTATAGTTAGCATGAACAATAAAAATATATTTAAACTTCCTGAAAATAACCAGAAAGAAGACTTAGAAAAGTACTTAAGACCACAATGGTCTTGGAAAACAATTACCTTTATAAGTTTAACTATTATATTACTTACACTGGTAACTATTGACCTTGAAATTAATTTCATCAATCTTTTTACAGATTCATTTAAATATTTTGCTGATATTTTCTCTAGAATGCTACCACCTGATTTTTCAAATTTTAATGATTTAGTATTTTCAATGATTGAAACAATTGAAATTGCAATACTTGGTACTTTTATTGCAATTATTTTATCAATACCACTAGCATTACTTTCAGCAAAAAATATAGCGCCAAATATAATAATTTTTTTTATTGCTAGAACAATCACAGTTTTCTTTAGAGCTATACCAGAGTTTATAATTGCAATGATCTTAGTTATTGCTATAGGTTTTGGGGCTATGCCAGGTGTTCTTGCCTTAGGAATTCATACCATGGGTTTTCTAGCAAAATTTTATGCCGAAGATATAGAACACATTAATAAGGGACCCGTTGAAGCTTTAAGATCATCTGGAGCATCCAAAAGACAAATAATTTCATTTGCAGTTATACCTCAAATAATTCCATCTTTTGTTGCAAACAACCTATATATATTGGATAGAAATATAAGAATGGCAACAATGTTGGGAATTGTAGGGGCTGGAGGAATTGGGTATGAACTTCAATCTGCTTTTAGAATGTTTGAATATCCAAAAGTTTCAGCAATTATAATAATAATATTCATTACAATATTCTTAATAGATAATCTGTCCTCTTATATAAGATCTAAGATAAAATAACTAAGTTATTGAGAATATAAATAAACTCTTTAATAATCTTTAATAATCTTTAATTATATAATATTAATAATATATGAAAAATATTTTTAATCTTTTTTTTTTAATATACTTCATATCCACGGGAAGTGCTCATGCTTATCTTGATCCAGGCACTGGAAGTATAATAATTCAATCAATTTTAGGAGCTATTGGAGCTGGAGCGGCATACATGGGTTTACATTGGCAAAGACTAAAAACCTATCTTTCAAAAATAAAAGAGACTAAAAATCTAAAAAAAAAATAGTTATCAAAATAAACTAAGGCAAATAAATTATTATAATAATAATAAGTAATAATAAATATAATATTGATTAATGAATTTGCAAAAATATAAAATTTTTATTTTAGTTTTAATTAGTTTTTTTCCAGTTTGGATTTTTAGATCAAATTTATCTATCATTGAAATTTTACTTTCACTAGTTATTTTTTTTATATTACCTTTTTTGATATTTAAATTTCTACTTATATTCAAAAGTTTTAAAATAAATAACAATAGCTATATAGCTCTAATGTCTTTAATTATTTTTTATGGAATAGATAATCATTTGGGATTAAAAAATGGATTAATGAGCTGGAATGCTGACATAGCTATGATGATTAAGAATAGTATTTTAATTATCTTTACATTTATTATGGTAATTTTTATTACAATTAAATACACAAATAGTAAAACTATACTGGTTTTTTTTACTTTTTTAAGTGTTGTGGGTATTTATAATATTTTTGATCAAACCAAATCATATAAAAAAATAACAAATTTTGAACATGTGAGTAAATATAAATTTAATAAAACTACTATAGTTTTTTTATTTGATGAAATGTCAGGTGTAAATAGCCCTGAAAGTATAAAGTATAATGGAAATTTTTTTTTAGATTATTCAGAATATTTTTTTAAAAAATATAATTTTGTTGTCTATCCAAATGCTGAAACCAAGTACTCTTCAACAATAGCATCAATACCCTCATATATGAATTTCATAAAAAAAGCAGATAAACAAGACGATTCAAGTATAGAAATTGCTTATAAAAATTATTATCAAAACTATACATTATTGAACAACAAATTTTTTGAAAAATTCAAAAGTATCAGTACTTTTCAAAATATACATATAGATTATTGTAAGCATATTAATGTTAAAAAGTGTGATTCATATAATGCTTATAAACAAGAAAGTTTTGTTAATGGCTTTAAAGATAGTGCATTAACTAAAATTTTTGCAGTTTTAAAGTTGAATGGTTCTATCATTGGAAATCTAGTATTTGAATTATTTAAAAGATTAAGATTAATAGATGATTTAGTTTCACCAGCAGGTGAAAAGGCAACTTTACCAAATTTATTAAAAAAAATTGAGAAAGATGTTATTTCAAAAAGATATGATTTAATTTTTATTCATACACTAGTTCCTCATGTGCCTTATGGGTATACAAAAGATTGCTCTTATGATGGCAAATTATCATTTTCATCCTCTCGATTAAGTATACAGCAAAAAATAGAACAACATAATATAGAAAGAGTGTGTGTATTAAAATTTTTAGACAAATCTTTTAATAAACTTATTAATAAAAATCTAAATATTATTCTTATATCAGACACTGGTTCTAAAATTGAAGGTACAAATAAGCTATCAACTTTTCTAGCAGAAAAAAATAGTGTAGATAAATATAAAGTAGTTAATCAAAAAATTTTAGTTTCAGAATTTTTTATAAATAAATTTGATTAAAATTTTATATAAATAAATCAATTAAAAATCTATAGATCTAAGTATTTTATCTATAATTTCTTCGCTAGAATTATCACTAGAATTATAATAGTTATTATTTGGGTCAATAATTTGACTTTCAGGTTTTGTATAAATGGGTGAATAAATAGAATGAACCTTTTTTTTTAATGAAGCACCGAGACAAACTGGGCCGGATTCATTGCCAATGACAATATCACAAGATTGAATAATCTGTATTATTCTTGAAATAGTTTCAGTGTGAGTAAAAATTAAATTTTTAGAATTTAATAAATTTTCACTAAAAAATTTTAGAAAATATAATTTTTTTGGAGAAAAATTAACAAAAACATTTTTTTTAATAATTAATTTTTCAATAATTTTAATAAAACTTTTAATACCCCAATTATTATGGTCATGGTGAGAATCTATACTTATGAAAATATTTAAACTACTTTCTTGAAGTTTAGGGTCAACCTCTCCTTCTGATAGATAAAAATCTTTTTTGTTTGCAAGAAAATTTAAATCTACACTCTGTTTCAGTATTTTTTCAGAAACACTTAGATGATTAAGGCTTTTATCTTTATTAAAAAAAAATTTTCCAGAACTAAAAATTTTTTTATCTTTTACGTTACTTAAAAAAACTGGGATATTAAGTCGGGATGTATGTGATGTAAGTATAACCTCATCTACCTTAAACTCATTAATTTGACCTGTGAGAAAAAAAATATTTTTGATAGTTTTAAATATTGACTGTCTTGTATTATCAAATTCTATTATTTTTTCATAAAAATTTTCATTTCTAAAAACTTTTTTTGATTGATTTATTTTATTTGATAAAATTATTAATTTATTATTATTGCTTTCATGTAAAGATTTTAATAATGGTAGATGATAAATTAAGTCCCCGATACCTCTTCCACCAATTATTACTAGTGTTTTTTTCTTCATATAATAAAATATATAAATATTAATAAAATAGACATTTAAAAAGAGTTATTTAATTAAATATATGAATTAAGTAAATTAAAATTGAGCAGTTTCCATTAAAAATGGTATAAGTATTCTTTCCATAAAATATAAATGACAAAAAATTCTACATATCAGGCAGACTCAATAAAAGTCCTTAAAGGTCTTGAAGCTGTTCGAAAGAGACCAGGCATGTATATTGGTGATACAGATGATGGCACTGGGTTGCATCATATGGTTTATGAAGTAGTAGATAACTCAATAGATGAAGCTTTAGCAGGACATTGTAAAAATATAGATGTTAAAATAAATTCTGATGGAACTATTACTGTTAGAGATGATGGTAGAGGAATACCTGTTGATATGCATAAAGGTGAGAAAATGTCTGCTGCAGAAGTTATTATGACACAACTTCATGCTGGAGGAAAATTTGATCATGATTCTTACAAGGTTTCAGGTGGCTTACATGGTGTGGGAGTTTCAGTTGTAAATGCATTATCGGAAAAACTAAAATTAGAAATAGATAGAGATGGAAATAAATATTTTATGGAGTTTAAAGATGGAGCATCAAAAGCACCACTTAAAGTTATAGGTAAGTCAAAAGAAAATGGTACGCAAATAACGTTTTTGCCATCAAAAGAAATTTTTTCTTCAATCAAATTTATACCAAGTATAATTATTAAAAGAATGCGTGAACTAGCATTCCTAAATAAAGGAATAAAGATAACGATTAATGATTTAAATCAAAAAAAAGAAAAAATAATTATTTTTAAATTTGATGGTGGTGTTTTAGAGTTTGTTGATTTTTTAGACGAAAAAAGAGAAAAACTTATCAATAAAACTGGAAATGACTTATTTAAAAAACCAATTTATATTGAAGGTAAAAAAGAGAATATTGAAATTGAATGCTCTTTAAAATGGAACGCAAGTTATAGTGAAGACATATATCCTTACACAAATAATATTTATCAAAAAGATGGTGGCACCCACTTACTTGGTTTTAGAAGTGCATTAACAAGAGTGATAAATAAGTACGCAACCGAACATAACTTATTAAAGAAAAATAAATTAACAATATCAGGAGATGATATAAAAGAGGGTCTCACCTGTGTTATTTCAGCAAAAATACCTGACCCAAAATTTTCTTCTCAAACAAAAGATAAATTAGTTTCATCTGAAGTGAGAATGATTGTCGAGAGTATTGTTAGCGAAAAACTGTCAATATGGTTTGATCAAAATCCGACTACATCTAAAATTATCTTAGCAAAGGTAATGCAGGCAGCACTTGCAAGAGATGTTGCAAGAAAAGCTAGAGAAAATGTAAGAAGAAAAGGTGCTTTAGAATTAAGTGGCTTACCTGGAAAATTAGCTGATTGCCAAATTGGAAAACAAGAAGGAACAGAGTTATTTATAGTTGAGGGGGATTCTGCTGGGGGTTCAGCAAAACAAGGTAGAAACAGATCTAATCAGGCAGTCTTACCATTAAGAGGTAAAATTCTTAATACTTATGTCGAGGAAGTTACTCCTAAAAAAAATAGTAACAGAGATAGCAATGAACATAGAACTAAATCGTTAGCTAAAATGATGTCTTCCAATGAAGTTGTCACTTTAATTAATGCTCTTGGTCTAGATCCAAAAGTTGAAGATATAGATTTAAAAGACTTAAGGTATGGAAAAATTATTATTATGACTGATGCTGATGTTGATGGATCTCATATTAGAGCATTATTACTAACATTCTTTAATAACAAACCATTTAATAAATTAATAGAAAATGGACATGTATATCTTGCTCAGCCACCATTATTTAAGATTAATAAAGGTACAAAGGGAATTTATATAAAAGATGAAAAAGAACTAGAAGATTATATTTTAAAAAATAATAAAGAATTACAAAAAGTTAAAAAAGGAACTAAAGAATTTGCAAAAGCATATGATGAAGAAAAATCTAAAATGAGCATTCAAAGGTTCAAGGGACTAGGAGAAATGAATCCAGAAGAATTATGGAGCACTACTTTAGACCCTGAGACAAGAAGTTTATTGCAGGTTCAATATTCAAAAGATTTAAAAAAAGATCAACATCTTATCCATACCTTGATGGGTAATGACGTTGCTTTAAGAAAAGATTTTATTGTCTCTAATGCAATTAATGTACAGAATTTAGACATTTAAGAATGAAGTTTTTCGAAACTTCACAATATTTTTCATTAAAAAAATCTATATATATTAATCTAAGATGGATAGCTATTATTGGTCAGTTAACTACTATAAATCTAATTTATCTTATTTTTGATTTTAAATTTAATTTACTTTTAGGAAATTCAACAATTTTAATTGGAGTACTAAGCAATCTTTATTTATTTCATGTTAATGAAAATACGCAACTATTGGACAGGACAGCCTTTCTTTTTTTGTTAACTGATATTTTACAGCTAAGTTGTTTAATTTATCTAACTGGAGGAATTTCAAATCCCTTTTCAATTTTTTTGATAATTCCAACTATTTTTTCATCATCAAATTTAGGTTTTAAGAGTAACTTTTTATTAGCTGGTATTACCATTTTAATGATTATTCTACTTACTTTTTTTAACCAACCACTACCTTACCCAGTAAATGAACACTTTCATGTTGATGGTTATTATTATTATTCAATTCCTATTTCATTAATTATTGCATTAATTTTTTTAAATTATTTTGCATTAATTTTTGGTAAGGAATCCAGAATTAGGAAAGAAGCTTTAAATAAAATGGAAGAAATTATGTCAAAAGAGCATAAACTACTATCACTTGGTGGCCAAGCAGCAGCTGCTGCTCACTCTTTAGGCACTCCATTCTCTACAATAAAGATTATATCTGCAGATTTATTAAAACAATTTAAAAATAATGCTGAAGTTAAAAAAGATATTGATCTTTTAATGAGTCAAATTGAAAGATGTAGTGAAATATTAAAAAAATTAACATTAAATCCTACCATTGAAGATGATTTTATTGATAGAGACTTAACTATAGTTGAATATTTAAATGAAATTATAAAGTCTTTTAAAGAAACAAGTAAAAAACAATTTATTATAAATTTTGATCAGTACTCTAATTCATTAAAAATTACTAAATCTATTGAGATTGTTTATGGATTAAGAAACTTTATTGGAAATGCAAATAAATTTTCAAAAAGTAAAGTTTTTATATGTGTAAAAAGTGATAATGATACTACAGAAATAATAATTGAAGATGATGGTGAGGGATATCCTGGCGACGTATTAAAAAAAATTGGAGAGCCTTATATTAAATCGTATAAATCCTCTATAAAATCTAAATCAGGATTAGGTCTTGGTATTTTTATAGGAAAAACTTTGCTAGAAAAAAACTATGCAAATATTTTATGTAGAAATTCAGAAACAAGAAGTGGTGCAGAAATTAACATTAAATGGAATAATAAAGATCTTTTAAACCTTTAGTGTAATTTGCTTTTATTCTCAAATAACCCACTTAGCTGAGCAATCATCACATCACCAAGTTCATTTACATCCGTTATTTTAATAGCCTTATTGTAGTACCTAGAAACATCATGACCAATACCGATGGCTAAAATTTCAACATCACCTTTGGTTTCTATAGATTTAACCATTTTTTTTAAATGTTTTTCTAGAAAATTACCTGAATTAACTGACAAAGTAGAATCATCTACTGGAGCACCATCTGAAATAACCATTAAGATTTTTCTTTCTTCTTTTCTTTTTTTAATTCTGTTGTAAGCCCAAGATATAGCTTCTCCATCAATATTTTCTTTTAACAACCCTTCTTTAAGCATTAAACCTATATTGTTTTTAGCTTGTCTCCAGTGAGTGTCTGCTCCTTTATATATTATATGTCTTAAGTCATTAAGTCTTCCAGGCCTTTTTGGTTTATCATTTTTGGCCCAAGCCTCTCTACTTTTCCCACCCTTCCAATTTTTGGTAGTAAAACCTAATACCTCAACCTTTACTGAGCATCTTTCTAAGGTTCTAGATAATATATCAGCACAAAGTGCTGCGATTGTTATTGGACGTCCACGCATTGATCCTGAGTTATCAATTAACAAAGTTACTATAGTATCTTTAAAATCAAGTTCCTTTTCTTTCATAAAAGACAATGAATTATAAGGGTCTATAATAATTCTGGTTAATTTAGAACTATCCAACAAGCCTTCTTCTAAATCAAATTCCCAAGCTCTATTTTGTTTTGCAAGTAATTGTCTTTGTAATTTATTTGCAAGTTTTGTTATTAAGTCTTGAAAACCAATAAGTTGTTGATCTAAATTTTTTCTTAATTTATGTGTCTCATTAATATCCTCTAAGGTTTCAGCTTTTGCAATTTCATCAAATTCTGTTGTAAAAACTTTATACTCTTGATCTATGCTATTTAAATTAGTTTTTTTTATTACAGTTTCTGTATTTTCTTTTAAAGAGTCCGAATGTTCTAATTGCTCATCTATTTGTTGATCACTGAGATCAAAACCTGCATCTAGGCTTATTTGAGTTTCGCCTTGCTCATTTTCATCTTCTTTGTTAGCTGATTGATTGTTATCATTATTTTCTGACTTATTCTCTTGTTCGTTATCTTTCTTGTCATTATCTCGATCATTCTCATTATTATTTGAATTAAAAACATGCATACTTTCAAGAATTTTTAAAAATTTCAAACTGTAGTTATCTTGGTCCTCTAAATTTTTATTTAAAAAATCTAAATGCTTATCAATAGAAGAACTAAAATCTTTTTCCCAAAAACTTAACATTTTTAAAGGTACGGCACTAAGCTCTAAATTAAAAAATTTTTTCAACATATAAAATTCAAATGCATCTGCTATAGGAACATCTTCTTTATTTTTTAATTGATTCTTACTAATTGAGGACATTTTTTGCTTGTAACTATCACTCAAATTTTTTCCAACACCTTTAAGCATTATTCCACCCAAAACTTCATATCTAATCTTTTCAGCAATATTATATAAAGATTTGCAAGAGGGGTTATTAGGCAAGTTTTTATTAAATATCTCTTTATTGGAAAATTTCTTTTTAAGTGCACCCGAATCAGCCTCTGCTCTCAATCTGATGAAATCAGATTTATTTGATAAACTTGTCACATCAAAAAAATTTATTTTTTTTTGGTTTAAATCTTTGTCAATTTTTTTGACATCAAGCTCGTAATCTTCTGAAATTACTTTTGCAGTTGAGATTAGAGCTTGTTTAAATTGTTCTTTAAAATTGTCTTCTTTATTACTCATTTAAATCTGAATATTTACCATCGACTCGGGCAATTCATCACCAAAACATCTTTGATAGTATTCAGCTATAGTATTTTTTTCTATATCATCACATTTGTTTAAGAATGTAACTCTAAACGCATAACCAGTGTCTTTAAAGATTTCTGCATTTTCAGCCCAATGAAGTACAGTTCGGGGGCTCATAACAGTTGAAATATCCCCTGCTATAAAACCCTTTCTAGTTAAAGAAGCCACTTTAATCATGTTAGACAGCTTTTCTTTACCTTTGGAATTATTCAAATTCTTATTTTTTGCTAAAACAATTTCCATTTCCTTATCAAGGCTTAAGTAGTTCAAAGATGTAACAATGTTCCATCTATCCATTTGTCCTTGATTTATTTGTTGTGTACCGTGATATAGCCCTGTTGTGTCACCTAACCCAACTGTATTAGAAGTTGCAAACAATCTAAAAAATTTATTTTGTTTTATAACTTTGTTTTTATCTAAAAGTGTAAAATTTCCTTCAGCCTCTAGCACTCTTTGAATAACAAACATTACATCAGGCCTTCCCGCATCGTATTCATCAAACACAAGAGCAACTGGATTTTGAATAGACCAAGGTAAGATACCTTCTTTAAATTCTGTAATTTGTTTTCCATCTTTCACAACAATTGCATCTTTTCCAATAAGATCAATTCTACTAACATGACTGTCCAGATTAACCCTAATACAAGGCCAGTTTAGTCTTGCAGCAATTTGTTCAATGTGTGTTGATTTACCAGTTCCATGATATCCCTGAACTAAAACCCTTTTATTAAAAGCAAATCCAGAAATAATAGCAAGTGTAGTATCTCTATCAAACTTATAATTTTTATCTATTTCAGGTACATATTCACTTTTTTTGGAGAATGCATCAACTTCCATATCTGAATCAATTCCAAAATTTTGTTTTAAAGACATTTTAATGTCTGGTTGTATATTTAAATTAGACGTCAATTTTTTCCCTATATGTATTCTTTAGCTGGGTGTAAGCTAAAGTAATTAATTTAAGTTTTTCTTCGTATTCTTTATTTCCTAAATTAATATCAGGGTGAAATTTTTTGACAAGAGTTTTGAATTTATCTTGTATTTTTTCCCACTTTAAACCAACTGAAACACCCAGAATACTAAAAGCTTTAATGTCATTAGTATCAAATTTAAATTGATTCATGTGATTATATTCACCTCTAAGTTTAGTTTTATCAAATTCATCTTTTAATGTGTTATTCCATAAAACTTTAAAAAAGTTATCTGAGGAACTAAAGCTTTGTGTAGGTTTGTGCCAAGTCATATCAGACTTTAAAAAATCAAATACTTGTTCATCATCCATTCCTTTAAAATAATTCCAATTTTTATTAAATTCCTTAACGTGCGCTAAACAAAGCAGTCTATAGCTTTTGCTATTATCTTTTTCGATTGGTGCCTTATATTCACCAATTTCAAAACAATTATTCCAGTCACAAATATTTTTCATGATATATATAATAAAATAATACTTATGAATATAAATGAATTAATTGCAATTGTTAAAAATAAACTTGAAACAAAAATTGTTATCCAAGATATTAAAATTGAGGATAAAAGTTTTTTGCATAAAAATCATAAGAGTCATCAAGAAGGAAAGTTTCATTTAAAAATAACAATAATCTCTGATGAGCTAACACAAAGAAGCAAAATAGCATCAACTAAAATAATTTATAACATTTTAGACTTAGAGTTAAAAGAGCACATTCATTCAATTCAAATATCACTTAATTAGCTCTTTTTTTAAAAATAGATGAATTTTTTTTTCGTCAAATTGTAGTTTATATATGGGAGAACCTATTTTTTTGAGTAGGACCAAATTAATTTTATTTGTATTATTTTTTTTATCTTTTTTCATAAAAGATAAAAGTGTATTTAAATTTTTTATTGAAAAGAATTTATTGATATTTTTTGGAAGGCTTAATTTATTTAAATGATTTTCAATCAAGTTAAATTCTTTAATACTCATCAATTTATTTGAGAAACTAAACTGTGCAGCCGTTTTAATACCAAGTATAACTGCTTCTCCATGGTTAAGTTTTTTTGAATATCCTAATGTTGCCTCGTAAGCATGAGCAAATGTATGCCCAAAATTTAAAATTTTTCTTATACCCATTTCTTTTTCATCAGCTTCAACAACCTTTTTTTTAATAAAACAGCTTTTGAAGATTGCTTTTTCTATTAAAGGACTTTTAAGTTTTAAAATTTGAGAACCATTATTTTCTAAAAAAGAAAAAAACTTTTTATCTGCAACTATCGCATGTTTTAAGATTTCTCCATAACCACATATAATTTCTCTCTTAGGTAGTGATTTTAAAAAAATAATATCAGAAATAACCAAACTAGGTTGGTAAAATGCACCAATCAAGTTTTTACCATATTTATTATTTATTCCTGTTTTTCCTCCTATTGAAGAATCTACTTGTGAGAGTAAAGTGGTAGGTATATTAATAAACTTTAAGCCACGCTTAAATATACTTGCTGCAAACCCGGATACATCTCCAGTTATACCACCTCCTAAAGAAATCACACAATCGTTCCTATTGAAATTTTTACTTAGTAGGATAGACAAAATATTATTAATACTTTTTTGGTTTTTATTTTTTTCATTAGATTTAAAATAATGAAGAGATATTTTTTTTTTAGGTAAACAATTTAAGACTTTAAGTGTTAGTTTTTTTGGAACATTTTTATCTATTACAACAAGGCATTGATTAAAATTAATTGAATTTTCTTTCAAAATTACCTTAAGTTTATTCAAGATATTATTACCTATAAAAATTGGATACTTATTGCTTCCTGTTTTTACTTTTAATTTAATTAAGCTCATAAATTTTAAAAATCTTTTTTACTATTTCAGCCTTTGTAAGCTTATTACAGTTTATTTTAAATTGTGCATTTGTATATATTCTCGATCTATTTCTAATTATTGTTCTTATTTCTTGTTCCGTTGATTTAAATACAAGAGGTCTTTTTTTACTATTTTTAATTCTCCTAACTAAAGTTGATTCATCCCAATTTAACCAAAAGGAAAGATGATTAGTAAGAATTTCTTTTCTAATTTTAATATTGATAAATCCACCACCACCGAGAGAAATAATATTTTTATTTTTTTTTAAGCATTTAAGAGTTATTTTTTCTTCAAGTTTCCGAAAATAATTTTCACCTTTTTTTTCAAATATCTCCAAAATACTCATTCCAGTATTTTCTACAATTAAGTTATCTATATCAATAAAAGGAAGGTCTAATTTTTTAGAAACTAAAAGACCAATAGAAGATTTTCCAGACCCCATCATGCCCAAAAAAACTAGGTTTTTATATGAATTCATAAACTTTCTTTATTGAAAAACACAAATATGTCTTAATTTGAAATTATTAGAGATTATATGCAATTTTCAAAAAATACAAGTACAGGTATAGGGAAGGGTTTTTTAATAAAGATAATATTCATTTTGATTGCCATGATTGGCACCGTGATATTGTTGAATAAGATTGATTTTCCATCTCCTAATAAAAAAATTGAAAAAATTATACCAAATGAAAAACTCAAAATTGTTAAATAAAAAGTATTTATCAGTTTTTTTATTTTATTTATTCTTTGGATTTCCCATTCAATCTCAAGAACCTATTGATATATGGAATATTGAAGAAAAAAAAATTATTGATTTAGTTGAAGGCAATAAAGAGAAAAATAACACACAAAATAGCATTTATAAAATGCAATCCCAAAATAATGATGAGCTAAAAATAGAAGAAAACTCATCATTAGTTTCAAATAAAATTAAAATTGTAGGATTGTATGATCCTGCAGAAAATGGACTAAACATTAATATGTGGTCTAAATCAAATGGAGATCAAATTTTAAATATATTCAAAAGAATTAATAAAATGGATCTCTCAACGGATGCTTCAGAAATTTTAGATATTTTACTTTTGACTAACGCCCATTACCCAGAAATAAACATTTCTAAAGATCAATTTCTAGAATTAAAATCAAATTGGCTTATTAAACGTTCTAACTTTCCATTAATTGAAAACTATTTATTAAAAAATCAAATAATTAATGAACACCCAAAACTTACAAAATTACTAGTAGATGACCACCTTTCTAAATCAGAAATAAAAAAAGCATGTGAAATTTTTTCTAAGATTAAGGGCCCTATTCAAGATGATTATTTATCTAAATTTAATATTTACTGTTTAATTAATAATAATAAAAAAGAAGAAGCTCAATTATTACTAGATTTAAAGAAAGAATTAGGTTTTAAAAATAAATTTTATGAAAAAAAAATAAATTACTTAATGGGATACACCGAGCAAATAGATCCAGAAATATCAGAAAGGTCAATTTTAGATTTTCATTTATCACACAGAACTAATCCAGAATTCAAGTTTGAACCTAAAAACTCTACTTCTAAACAAATTTGGAAATATTTATCAACATCAAACTTATTAGATAATATTAAAGATATAGAGCTTACTAATATAGATAAAATTAATAATATTGAAAAAGCCACACATGAAAAACATTACACAGAAAAAGAGTTATTTGAACTTTATAAAAGATTTCAATTTAATATTAACCAATTATTAAATATTCAAGAATCTACAAAAGTACTGTCAGCTATCGAGTCAAGAGCGTTAATTTATCAAGGAATTTTAATTACCAATGAAGTTGAAAAAAAACTTCTATTAATAAATGCTTTAAAAAACTCATTTAAAAGTGAAAATATAGAAAATGCATTCAATAATGAGTTGAGAGCATTTTTAAAAGAAATTGATAAAAAAGAAGTTCCCTCTAACTTTACATTATTTTATAATAATTATATTAATGAGGATGAAGCTGATCTAACTAAAATTAAAATAAATAATAAGATATTACATCAATCAAAATTGATTAATTATTTTAAAGTTAACGAGTCGTCCAAATATATCACTAAGGATTTAAACGATTTATTAAAAAAAATTAAAAAAGATAAAAAATATTTTTTTTCGAAGAAAGATATTATCTTAGTTGAAGCTTTTAAATCAGATGGTATTCAGGTCTCAGATAAGTTTAAAAATCTATATGAAATTAATGAGTCAGAAATACCATCTGATATACAGATATTTATTAATAGTGGTGATATGGCGGCTGCTATGCTCCGAATTGTTGAGGTTATTGGGCAAGATGAGATAAAAGATATTGATGAAGACACATTATATTTTATAATTAGCACACTTAATCAGCTTGATGTTGACCCACTAAGAAATAGAATTCTTCTTAAAATTCTTCCTTTAAAAGTTTAAAAATTATAATAAAATAACAAGTAATTATGTCAGTTAAAAAAATTTTAATAGAGCCAAACAAATTACTACGTCAAGTATCAAAAAAAGTTGATAAAGTTAGTGATGAAGAGAGAACCTTGATGGATGACATGCTTGATACCATGTATGAAGCCCCTGGTATTGGTCTAGCAGCTATCCAAATTGGAGTTCCCAAAAGAATTATAGTTATGGATATTAGTAGAGATCAAGATAATAAAGAACCGTGGTATTTTGTTAATCCTGTTATTAAAAATAAAAATGAAGAGAAGGTAAGGTATGAAGAAGGCTGTTTATCTGTACCAGACCAATTTGCAGAAATAGAAAGACCTAAAGCATGTGAAGTTGAATACTTAGATTATGATGGAAAAAAACAACTATTAAAAGCAGATGGTTTATTAGCAACTTGTATTCAACATGAAATGGATCATTTAGAAGGAATTTTATTTATCGATTATTTATCTAAATTAAAAAGATCAATGATTATAAAAAAACTTTCTAAAATTAAGGTTAATAGAGAAATTTTGTAAAAATGTTAAAAAAAATTATTTTTATGGGTACACCAATTTTTGCTGTGCCAGTATTAAAATCATTATATCAAAATGGGTACCCAATATCTGTGGTGTATACACAGCCACCTCAAAAATCACAAAGAGGACAAAAGATTAATAAATCACCTATCCAAGGAATTTCTGAAACTTTAAAAATAGAATATAGGACACCAAGTTCATTAAAAAATAACAAAGAAGAATATAATTACTTAAAAGACCTAGATGCGGATATGGCAATTGTGGTTGCTTATGGACAAATTATTCCTAAAGAGTATTTAAGTTTGGTTAAAAAAGGTTTTATTAATATTCACGCATCACTCCTTCCAAAGTGGAGGGGAGCCGCACCTATTCAGAGATCAATTATGAATTTAGAAAAAGAAACAGGCATTAGTATTATGAGAATAAGGGAAAAACTAGATACTGGACCTGTTTGTAATTTTTATAAAAAAGAGATTATGATTGAGGATAATTCAGAAACAATAACTGAAAAGCTTTCAGCATTAGCAGCTGAAAAAATATTAGATAATATTGATGAGATTTTAGAGGATAAAATAGAGTTTAAAGAACAGAATCATAATGAAGCAAGCTATGCAGAAAAAATAGAAAAAATAGAAGGGCAAATAAACTGGAGCGAAACAGCAGAAAATATTATTGGTAAAATTAATGGATTATATCCAAGTCCTGGGGCTTTTTTTAACCACAAGGGTGAAAGATATAAAATTTTAAAGGCAAGTTTAGCTTCCGGTAGTGGAGAGGCTGGAGAGGTTTTGGACAACTATTTAGAGATTAGCTGTGGAAATAAAAGGTCAATAAAAATTCAAGAAATTCAAAGACAAGGAAAAAGACCCCAAAATATAGGTGAATTCATGCTTGGATCACAGATTAAAAAGGGCTCAAACTTAAATAATGCATAGGTATCAAGTTTTAATTGAATACGTTGGAACCAATTTTGTTGGCTGGCAGATTCAATCCAAAGGAAAATCAATTCAAAAATTAATTCAAACCAAACTATCTAAACTTTTAAAAGAAAACGTATCATTAATTGGATCTGGTAGGACAGATTCGGGAGTTCATGCCATTGAACAATCAGCACATTTTGACTGTAAAAAAAAGATTCAAAATCTAGCTAAATTTTTAAAATCAATAAATCATTTTGTAAATAATATGCATGTTTCAATTACAAATATTAAAAAGAGAAATATAAATTTTCATGCAAGGTTTTCTGCAAAAAAAAGATTTTATAAGTATGTAATTTTAAATCGATTGAGTAAACCTTCTATAGAAAAGGAAAGAGGGTGGCATATAATAAAAAAGCTAGATGTTTCTTTAATGAAGAAGGGTGCAAAAAAACTTTTAGGTACTAAGGATTTTTCTACATTTAGATCTTCAAACTGTAATGCTAAAAGTCCAATTAGAACTATGGAATCAATCAAAATAAAATCGATTAAAGGAAAGATTGAAATACAGTTTAAATCTCGATCATTTTTACAACAACAAGTTAGATCAATGGTAGGTTGTTTAAAATGTTTGGCTGAAAAAAAATGGGATTTAAAAAAATTTGATTCTGTTTTTAAATCAAAAAAAAGAATTCTTTGTGCTCCACCTGCACCACCCGAAGGGCTATTTTTAGAGAAAGTTATTTATTAGACTTTTGTTTCCCAATACTGAATTTTTTATTAATTCTCCACCTTGATTCAGCACGAACAATATATCCACAACAGTTTTTAGAACGGCACTTACATGGAAACTGTTTATAGTCTTCATCATAACCAAAACCATAATCAGCTGTTATTTCCTCACCTTTTTTAATATCCTTTATTGCAATTAACCATAACTTTAAACCAGTACCATTATAATCACAATTATTAGAACAAGAGTGATTTATTAAACGTGCAGGATTCCATGAAACATCTCCATCCATGTCATACTTCTTATTTAAGTTAAATAAATAGATAGGTTTTGCATTGTCAAATCTTTCAGTCGCCTCTGTTTGTTTTTTAGTAATAATTTTACCAACATAATCAATAATTCTAGTACCTTCTTTAATATCTTTTACAGCATAAAGGCCACGACCTTTTTTATCGATGTCAGATTTTTGAATTTTATAAAGTTTCATTCTGAGTTCTTTAATGTCTATTGAGAAATTATCAATCAAATTCTAGCAATGCTTTTACATGCATTTCAGTGCTTTCTTGTAATGCTAAAAGATCATAACCACCCTCTAGGATAGAGACTACTTTTCCATTGCAATATAATTTAGATAATTCTAAAGTTCTTCTAGTGATTTCATAAAAGTCTATACTTTCCAGTTGAAATTGAGCTAGAGGATCGTTTTTATGGGCATCAAAACCTGCAGAAAGCAATATAAACTCTGGTCTAAATTCACTTATTTTCTTGAGCACATATTCATACGCATTTAAGTATTCTTCAGAAGTGGTGCCAGCTGGTAGTGGAATGTTGAATATATTATTATATTTACCTTTTTCTTGCTCCGTACCTGACCCAGGGTAGAAGGGATATTGATGAGTTGAAATATATAAAACTTTCTCATTATCACAGAAAATGTTTTGAGTTCCATTTCCATGGTGAACATCAAAATCAATGATTGCAATTTTATTAAGTTTATATCTATCTATTAGGTAATTTGCTCCAACAGCTATATTATTGTAAATACAAAAACCCATAGCTTTATTTTTTTCTGCATGATGTCCTGGAGGTCTGACGGCACAAAAAGCATTTTTAAACTCATTATTTTGAACACCATCAATAGCTGTAATGATTGATCCTACAGCATCCGAAGTAGCCTCTCTGCTTCCTGGTGAGACAATTGTATCACCATCTAAAAAAGATAATCCTTTCTTAGGAAAAGATTCTTCTACAAAGTTTATATAATCAGAATTGTGTGTTATTTCTAAAAGTGACTTTTTAAATTTTGAAGGTTTTTTCCAAATTAAATTCTTATTATCTAATTTTTTAAAATTATTGATAATTGCTGTTACCCTATCAATTTTTTCTGGATGTCCGTCGCCTGTATTGTGATTTTGATAGGTATCAGAGGTTATTAAACCAGTTTTCATTCAAAATAATTTTCTAAAATACTAGAATATATTTTTGTTAATTTTTTTAAATCTGAAATGGATACTGCTTCATCTACTTTGTGCATTGTTTTACCTACTAGGCCAAATTCTAAACAGGGAGTAATTTTTCTAATAAATCTTGCATCTGAAGTTCCACCAGTTGTAGACAGCTGAGGTTTAATTTTTGTTATTTTTTTTATAACTGCTTGAATCATATAAGTAGTTTTATTAGGCTTAGTTAAAAAGGCTTCACCTGATACACGGTATTCTATTTTAAAATTAGATTTATCTTTTTTAGTAATTTTTTTGAAAATTTTATTTAATCTACTTTTTAAACCAGAAGATGAATGTCTATTGTTAAATCTTATATTAAATGTGGCCTTTGCAAGATCTGGTATAATATTATCAGCAGTATTATTGATATTAATCTTAGTTACTTCTAAATTTGTTGGTTGAAAATCTTTTGTACCTTTATCAAATTTTATTTTTTTTATTTCATTTAATATTTTGATTATCGAGGTTGATGGATTGTTGGCACGATGAGGGTAGGCAACATGGCCTTGAGTTCCAATTATAGTTAATTCAGCGTTAATACTTCCTCTTCTACCAATTTTAATCATTTCACCAAGTTTGTTTGGATTGGTTGGCTCTCCTACTAAGCAAAAATCTATTTTTTCTTTTTTCTTTTTCAAGTAAGCAACTACTTTTTTAGTACCATTTATAGCAACACCCTCTTCATCACCTGTAATTAACAAACTAATAGAACCTTTAAATCTTTTATTACTCGATACAAAGTTATTTACTGCAACAACCCAACTTGCTATTGCACTTTTCATATCATTTGCACCTCTTCCAATTAGGTGGTTTTTTTTAATAGCAGGACTAAATGGTTTTACAGTCCAATCTTTCAAATTTCCTGGAGGCACCACATCCAAGTGACCTGCAAACATAAAGTTTGGTTGTGAATTACCCAGCCGTGCATATAGATTTTTAACAGGTTTAGATTTTTTATCTTTAAACTCTAAAATTTTACATTTAAATCCAATAGCTGTTAGTTTATTTGCTAAGAACTTCATTGCGCCCGCATCAACAGGTGTAATGCTTGGAAATCTTATTAGCTCTTTTGCTAATGTAATTTCATTATAAGTTGGCATTTAGTCTCTCAGTAGATCGTTAATAGAAGTTTTAGATCTAGTTTTTTCATCAACTTGTTTAATTATCACTGCACAATATAAAGCAGGGCCCTTGAGATCTTTACTTGGTAAGCTACCTGGAACTATCACTGAGTAGGGTGGAATTTTTCCGTAGATTACCTCTCCAGTTTCCCTGTAAACAATTTTTGTAGACTGACCAATAAATACACCCATAGATAAAACCGATCCTTCACCTACGATTACTCCTTCAACTATTTCAGAACGGGCTCCGACAAAACAGTTATCTTCAACAATCGTTGGATTAGCTTGCATTGGTTCTAATACACCACCAATTCCCGCACCACCAGATATATGACAGTTCCGTCCAATTTGAGCACAAGACCCAACAGAGGCCCAAGTATCGACCATAGTTCCTTCATCCACATAAGCTCCAATATTTACAAATGAAGGCATCAAAACAACATTTTTCCCAATGAAAGATCCGTGTCTAACCACTCCATTAGGTACCATTCTAAAACCAGCTTTTTTATGCTCTTCTCTTCCCCAGCCTGCAGTTTTTCCTCTAACTTTATCCCACCATGTAGCGTAGGGACCTGCAAGAGTTTGCATTTCGTTAGTTTTAAAACTTAAAAGGATTGCTTTTTTAATCCATTGATGAACTACCCACTCATTATCTTTTTTTTCAGCAACTCTTAAAACACCTTTATCAACAAGTTCGATTGTTTCTTTAATTGTATCTAATATTGATTGATCAGATTGGCCATTAATTGAATCTTTTTTGTCCCAAGCTGTATTGATAATATTTTCAAATTCTTTCATAGTATTAATTTATAGTTTGTAAGTTAATTTTATTGCGCTTTTAATATATTAATTTCTTGAAGAAAAGAAGGCAAGCTCTTAATCTTATAATCAATATAGGGTTTATCAGCATCTTTTTTTGCAAATGTCTCATCATTTTCAAGCCAGCAAGTTTTCATACCTATATTTTTAGCCTGTTCTAAATTATGAGCAATATCTTCAATCAGTATTGATTTTTTTGGATCTAAATCAAATTTTTCTACTATTTTTTTATAAGGTTCAATCTTTGGTTTTGGGATAAAACTTGCATCAACAATATCAAATACTCCATCAAATAGACCATCTATGCCCAGTTGTTTAGTTACATTTTCAACATGAGCATGAGAGCCATTTGTGAAAATATATTTTTTTTCCTTAATTTTAATTAACTCTTCCCGCAGTATTTCATCTTTTGGAAGCCAACTAATATCTATATCATGAACAAATTCAAGAAACTCATGTGGATCAATTTTGTCATGATTCATTAATCCTGATAATGTTGTCCCATATTCATAGAAATATTTTTTTTGAATTTCTCTTGCTTTAACCAAATCCACATCAAATTTCTTTGAAATGAAAGAAGACATTTTTTTATCAACTTCTGAGAAAACTTTTGTTTGACCGCTGTAAAGAGTATTGTCAAGGTCAAACAACCAATATTTTATGTCTATTAAATTTTTCATTCTCTAATTAAAGTTCCAGAACCTTTATCAGATAATAACTCAAAAAGAAGTGAGTGATTTTTTCTTCCATCAATAATTACCACTCCTTTAACACCGTTACTTGCAACATCTAGACAATTATTAATTTTGGGTATCATGCCACCAGATATAACTTCTTGATCAATTAATTCTTTAGCTTTTTGAGAATTAATTTCTGGTATTAGTTTCTTTTCATTATCTAGTACGCCTTCTACATCACTGATAATCATTAATCTTCTAGCATTTAATTCTTTAGCCACTGAACCAGCCACTGTATCTGCATTGATATTAAAAGTTTGGTTGTTTTTATCTAACCCTAGTGGCGCAACAACAGGCACTTCATTGTTTTTGATAATTTCTTTTAAAACAGCAGTTTTAATGTGAGTGGGGGTACCTACAAAACCTAATTTATCACTTTCAGGTTTTACAGTTATTATATTGTATTCTTTAGAAGTAATTCTTCTTGCCTCACAAGACTGATCTTTTAAAGCATTGACAATTTCCTTATTAAACTCAATTAATACATCTTCAACTATATTAATAGTATTTTTGTCTGTAACTCTTAGTCCATTAATAAAATCACTTTTAATATTAATTTCACTCAACTTGTTATTTATTCTTTTTCCACCACCGTGAATAATTATGGGATTAAAGCCAAGTTTTTTTAAAACAGCAATATCTTTAATAAAAATTTCAAATAAACTTGGATCAACTAAAACACTACCACCACATTTAATGACAATAAATTCATCATTATATTTTTCTAAATATTTTTTTATCCCCTCAACTGTTGGACCGCCTTTAGGTAAAATATTTATTAACTCTTCTTCTTTTAACGATGACATTTAAGTTGTTTTAATAGTCATTTTTCTTTGAACAATATATTGTTGAATCATTGTGAAGATATTGTTGAAGCTCCAGTAGATAACAAGGCCCGCAGGAAATGGTGCAAGAATTACAGTTAGAAACACTGGAAAGAACATAAAAATTTTAGCCTGTATTGGATCTGGTGGGGTTGGGTTAAGCTTTTGCTGTATGAACATAGTGATACCCATAATGATAGGCCACGCACCTATTAATAAGAAAGAAGGTGGATCCCAAGGAATTAAACCAAAAACATTAAATAAAGATGTTGGATCTCTATCGCTCAAGTCGTTTATCCATCCATAAAAAGGCATGTGTCTCATTTCAATAGTTACAAATAAAACTTTATATAAAGCAAAAAAAACTGGAATCTGAACTAGGATGGGTAGACAACCACTCATGGGGTTAACTTTTTCTTTTTTGTAAAGAGCCATCATTGCTTGTTGTAATTTCATTTTATCGTCTTTATGAATTTCTTTTAATCTTGCCATTTCTGGAGCTAATAACTTCATCTTTCCCATCGATTTAAAGCTAAAGTTGGCAAGAGGAAAGAAAGCCAATCTAATACAAACTGTAACAGCGATAATTGCTAAACCGTAATTACCAAGCAATTTAAAAAAGTAGTCTAATACAAAAAATAAAGGCTTAGTTATAAAATACATAAAACCCCAATCAATCGCTAGATCAAATTTATTGATATTTAGACTTTCAGCATAACCATCAATGACATTTACTCTTTTAGCTGCAACTATAATTTGAATTTTTTCTTCAATAGAACTGTTTGCTTTAACCTCAATACCTTTTGTAGATATATAGTTAGCTCTGAATTTATTTTTATAGTCAAAAGTTGTTTTAAACTCCTTACCTTTAGGAGGTATAATTGATGTAACCCAAAATTTATCTGAAATTGCAACAAATCCCTCTTGGGCAGTTTGTGTAAACTTCTTTTCTTGAATATCATCGTAATCTTCTTCAATTAATTGATCATCAAGTATGGATAGAAACCCCTCATGTAAAATATAAAAGCCAGATATTTCTGGTAATTTATTTCTAATTATTTGACCGTATGAATAAAAATTATAAGATTTATTTGATGTATTAATTATTTTTTCTTTTACAGTAAATAAAAATTGATCATCTAAACTTATATGTTTTTCAAATATAATACCTTGAGAGTTGCTCCATGTCAGTTTTATAGGGTTATTGTTGCTTAATTTTTTGTTTCCAGAAACTTTCCAGATAGTAGAGGCGTCTGGTATGGCTATATTTTTATTAGTACTTACAAAACCACTTTCAATTAAATAACCATCCTCAATATTTCTTGGGTTTAATAGAGTAATTTTATCACTTCCATTAAGTTTCACGTTATATTCTTTGAAAGTTAAGTCATCTATTGCCGCTCCTTTTAAAGAAATAGATCCGATGACACTATTATTCTCAAATTGAATTCTATTATTTTCCTTTAAAGCATCTGTTCTTGAAAGTTTTGTAAAATTTTCATTTTTATCTAAGCTAGGAGTATCAGTATTGTTTTCAATTTTTTCTTTTTCAGATAAATTTTGCTTGTCAACTGAAGGGTTTGGCTGAAAAAAAAGAGAGTATAAGATAATAACTGCTGCTGATAGTGATATTGCCGCTATTACGTTTCTAGTATCCATTATTTCTTAGTCCTTAATTCTTTATTTACTGGATCAAATCCCTCACCACCACCCAACATTTTAATAGGGTGACAGGATAAAATTCTTTTTACACTTTTTGAGATTCCTTTAATGAGCCCATATGTTCTTAGGCACTCAATTGCATACTCTGAACAAGTTGGAAGATATCTGCATGAAGGAGTTAAGTAGGGGCTAATAATCATTTTATAAAATTTGATCACGCCAATTAAAATATTTGATATAATTTTCATTACTTAATCTTTTCTATATCTTGAAATAAAGTATCTTTTATTATCGCATATTCATTGTTAAGCATAGTTATTTTCGCAATGACAAGGTAGGAATAGTTTAGGTTTATTGATATATTTTTTACTGCTTCGTTCATAATATTCCTTAATCTTCTTTTGATTTTATTTCTCTTTACAGCACCGCGGATAAGTTTTTTTTTAGCTACAAAACTAATATTTAATTTTTTATTACTCTTGTCCTCAAGAGGACCAAAAAAAAGAGTAATATATTTATTTGAGACCTTTTTCTTCTTAAGTAAACTTTTAAAGTCCTCATTTTTAGAAAGAGCAACAATTCTGCTTTTCATTTATTCTAGCTTATTTACCTTTTGGTTTTTTTTGAGTAGATGACACTGTAAGATCTTTACGTCCCTTATCACGTCTTCTCTTAAGAAGTTTTTTTCCACCCTTAGTTGCCATCTTTGACCTGAAGCCATGTTTTTTAAGACGCTTTCCAACTTTAGGCTGATATGTTCTTTTCATAGGATTTATTTAAGTTTTTATAAATTTCGATCTTTATAGTAATTATATGTATAAATAGCAAATAGAAGATTTTATAATACAATCAGTTAATTATGGAAAAATCCAAAAAAGTTAAGATAATTTTAGGTTTATTTTATCTGCTAGTTGTTTCCTCATTTTTATACTTTTTTTTATCAAAATTCACCCTTGAAGAATTAACTAGTTATGAATTCATCAAAAATAACAGAGATTATTTTTTTGAACTAAGACAGGCTAATTTATTTTTACTATCTTCAATTTTTATACTTTCTACAGTCACTTGGGTTGTTATGGCTGGATTTGCTTTACCAGTTGCGCTCTTAGCAGGGTTTATTTTTGGTAAGTGGCTTGGAATATTTTTTTTAACAATTGGTATGACTATTGGTGCTACAATCTTATACATGTTTGGTAATTATTTCTTTAAAGAAATAATCAAAGAAAAGTTTTTAAATAAGTTTAAAAATTTAGAAATAAAATTTAAAAAATCTGAATTTATTTACCTTTTAATTTACAGATTTATAGGAGGAATTCCTTTTGCACTGTCAAACGTATTACCATGTATTTTTAATGTTAGAGTTAGTAATTTTTTCTGGTCAACATTAATAGGATTAACTCCACAATTATTTTTAGTTGTTTCAATTGGAAGTGGACTTGAAAAAATTATAGAACAGAATTTAGAAGCTCCAAGAATTATAGATTTAATATACTCGCCAGACATATATATTCCAATGCTTGCGTTTATGGTCTTAATAATAATCACAATTATAGCTAAAAAAATATTCTACAAGAGATAGCCTGGTGCCCCCACAAAGAATCGAACTTTAAATTTATCCTTACCATGGACATGTTATGCCATTTAACTATAGGGGCTATTTTGTTATTTATTGAAGTATTTCTATAATAAATCATTTTTTTCAAAATATTGCCTTAATTTTTTTCATATAATGATTTATATCTATCAAAGGAAATTTTTATGGGAATTCATTACGATTATAAATCTACTAAAGGCAATAAGCTGATGGAGAAGCAAGCTAAGAGAGAAAAGAAACTTGCAGAAAAAAGAGCAAAGCGAGAAGCTAAAGAAGGCCCAAAGGTATTAGAGGAGCCAGAGAAAACTTTAGATGCATCAAAGCCAATCACTTTAGATTTTTTAACTAATCCAGATAAATAATGAGTGAAAAAGAAAAAAATGAAAGATTAAGTTTGGCACTCAAAAAAAATCTTAAAAAAAGAAAAATTTTTCAAAAAAAAAACAAGAAGAAAAGTAAATAATGTCAATACTTTCTGATAAATCAATAAGAAAACTTGCACTCGAAGAGGCAATGATTTCTCCCTTTGTAGACAAGCAGGTAAGAGAGGGTAAAATTTCTTATGGTCTAAGTTCATTTGGTTATGATGCAAGAGTAGCTGATGAGTTTAAAATATTTCATAATGTAAACTCTTCCATTGTTGATCCCAAAAAATTTACTTCAGATAATTTTATTACGAAGAAAAGCTCTGAATATATTATTATTCCTCCAAATTCTTTTGCTCTAGGAACCACAATAGAAGTTTTTAAAATTCCAAGAGATATTATGTGTATTGTTGTTGGTAAAAGTACATATGCAAGAACTGGAATCATAGTTAATGTAACACCAATTGAATCAGAATTTTTTGGTACCGTTACCCTAGAATTTTCAAATACCACTCCTCTACCAGCAAAAATATATGCAAATGAAGGAGTTGCTCAATTTTTATTTCTAAAAGGGGATCAGGCACCAGAAACTTCATATGCTGATCGTAAAGGAAAATACATGGGTCAAACAGGAGTAACTTTACCAAAAGTATAATCATGAAAAAATTGGAAGTCTTTGGAGCAGCAAAGCTCAAGGGACAAATTATAATTTCAGGTTCTAAAAATGCATCTCTACCAATCTTAGCTGCTACTTTATTGTCTGATAGAAAAATATCTTTAACAAATCTACCTAAAGTAAAAGATATTGAAACAATGATATTGTTATTGAAATCTTTAGGCTCGTCTATTGAAGATAATAAAAAAATACTAACTATTAACAACAATAAACAAACTAAAACTTTTGCAGCTTATAGTTTAGTTAAAACTATGAGAGCAGGAATATTAGTTTTAGGCCCATTGCTTGCAAAGTTTGGTAAAGCAAAAGTATCTTTACCAGGTGGTTGTGCAATTGGCTCAAGACCAGTTGATATTCACTTACAAGCACTATCAAAACTTGGTGTAAAATATAAAATTAATCAAGGATATGTTTATGCAAGTTCCCCCAAAGGATTAGTTGGAGCAAATATTAAATTCCCAAAAATTTCAGTTGGTGCAACAGAAAATTTGATTATTGCGGCATGTCTAGCTAGGGGAAAAACAATATTATCAAATTGTGCAATAGAACCTGAAATTAAAGACTTGGTTAATTTTTTAATTAAGATGGGATGTAACGTTAAATGGACTGCAAAAAGAACTATTAAGATTAATGGAGTAAACGATCTTAGGGAAATAAAATATGAGGTAATGCCAGATAGAATAGAAGCAGGAACCTATCTAATTGCAGCAGCCTTAACAGAAGGAAGTCTAAAGATTATAGGAATAGATCCAAAAATCATTAGTACAGAAATCAATATTCTAAAAAAAATAGGTGCAAAAATTACTCAAAAGAAAAATGAAATATTAATTCAAGGAAGTAAGAAAATTAAAAATATAAATATTAAAACATCTCCTTATCCTGGATTTCCAACAGATTTACAGGCACAAATGATGGTCTTGTTGTGCAAAGCAAATAAAAATTCCCACATTAAGGAGGAGATATTTGAAAATAGATTTATGCACGTAGCAGAGCTAAATAGAATGGGAGCAAAAATTTCAATTAGTGGAAATAAAGCAACTATAGAAGGAAATATCAAATTTGAAGCAGCAGAATTAATGGCCACAGATTTAAGAGCTTCTGTCTCACTAATACTTGCGGCTCTTGCTTCTAAAGGAAAATCTGTAATTAACAGAATATATCACCTTGATAGAGGTTATGAAAACATAGAAAAGAAGCTAAAAAAAGTAGGTGCTAAAATTAGAAGAATTAATTAATGGAAAAAAAATATTTATCAAAAATTATTGCAAATGATAATGAGGGATTACAAATGATTTCAGCATGTTGTGCGGGAGCTGAAATTAAAGTTAGTGACATCAAATATCTTCAAACAAATAAGGTTTTTTTGCTGTCCTTAAACCGAACTAAATGTGAAACAGAAAATGAGGATAAAAAAGTAAATAGTATCTGTAAATTTGAATTTGTTGATAGTGTTAAATCTAAGAATATCAAACAAGATGATGTTGATCAAAAACTTGAATTAATAACCATGGATTACCTAAAAAATAATGACAATTATGAGATAAGCTTAATTTTTACTAATAATGCATATATAACTTTATCGACAGAAATAATTGAAGTGACTCTTGATGATCAAAATAAAATTGATTAATGATTAAAATATTAGACAGCAAAATTAAAAACTTTGATGTAACTTTAGATAAACTGCTATCTAAACGAAAAGATAAAGTTCAGCTTAACACAGTTTCAGTTATTAAAATTATTAAAGATGTTAAAAAGAATGGTGATAAAGCTGTTTTAAAATATGAAAAAAAATTTAATAAAAATAGTATTATTATTCCTAATCCTAAAAAAATAAATAAAGTTATAAAGTCCCTAGACCCAAAAGTTAAAAAAGCAATTGATCTTGCGTATAATAGAATTTATAAATTTCACTCTTTGCAAAAATTCAAAGATATTTCTTATACAGATAAACTAAAAAATAAATTAGAATATAAATATGTTCCAATTGAATCGGTTGCAATTTATGTACCAGGCTCAACAGCCTCATATCCATCAAGTGTTTTGATGAATGCAATTCCAGCCCTTGTTGCTGGTGTTAAAAGATTAGTAATGATTAACCCAGGTCAGAAAGGTAAACAAAATCCAGCTGTATTATACGCTGCAAGAAAATGTAAAATTAAAGAGATCTACTCAATAGGCGGGCCATCAGCAATTGCAGCAGTTGCGTTTGGTACTAAAAAAATTAAAAAAGTTGATAAAATTGTAGGCCCTGGAAACTCCTATGTAGCAGCTGCTAAAAAAGAAGTCTTCGGTGATGTTGGAATTGAAGGGATGATTGCTGGACCTTCAGAGGTAACAATAGTATGTGATAAGTTCTCAAACCCAGAATGGATTGCAAGTGACTTAATAGGACAAGCAGAACACGATAATCTTGCTCAATGTATTTTAATTTCAAAAGATAAATCAATTATCAATAAAATTAATGAAGAAATTAATATACAATTAAAAAGTTTACCAAGAAAAATAATTGCAAGAAATAGCTTGAGTAATAATGGTATTTTAATTCATATGATGTCTGATCAAAAAATTATAGACGTAGTAAATAAAATTGCACCAGAGCATCTGGAGCTTAATATTAAGCACTATAAAAATATAGTTGGAAAAATTAAAAACTCAGGATCTATTTGTTTGGGAAAGTATGCAGTTATGGCAATGACAGATTATAATGTCGGCTCTAATCATGTATTACCAACTAATTCGTCAGCAAGATATTCAAGTGGTGTTAGTGTTAATGAGTTTTACAAAAGAATTTCATATATAAACCTATCAAAAAAAGGGATTGAAACCCTTGGTCCATCAGTTATAACACTTGCAAACTACGAGGGTTTAGTGGGACACGCTAGATCAGTAGAAAAAA
>Ga0209383_1000356_pt1 | contig 33101 bp, 35 predicted proteins | sample CoawatmetaG02DNA_FD_187510 | JGI IMG/M metagenome (GOLD analysis project Ga0209383, IMG submission 187510) | Marine microbial communities from the West Antarctic Peninsula - Coastal water metaG029-DNA (SPAdes) (version 2) | ecosystem: Environmental > Aquatic > Marine > Coastal ... | reverse complement strand
CGTTTGCTTCTAATTATTATGGGAAAATAGAAACACCCCTACTTATGAACATTACCGGGCATTCTAAAGAGAGTACTTTTCTGACTTATATTGGGACGCATCAAAATAAAGATGCACTAGCAGATTTGTTTATGCAACAGGCAAGTGTTATTTGGTAGGATCTGGGTCTTTATCCATATATTCTTGCTTCTCTATTTCTTTTAGTTGCTTAATGGTAAACTGATCTCGAACTGACTTTGTTTTTGGAAAGATATAGTTAGAAAGAGTTACAAACAGTTTAACCCGTTCTGTTTTTGTGAGTTTCTCTTGATTTAATAGTAGATCATCCAGCACTTTTTCATAAAGCATTTCCATCTTTTCCTTGATGGAAGGCACTTCTTTTTTTGCAGGTCCTCTTTTAGATTTTTTTCCTGCTTTCTTTGCTGAATTTGGATCGAATGGCATAGTTTATTTTTTAAAAACTTCGTTTAGGTAAATCTTTAAACCATTTTTCATAAAGTTTAGAATTGGATACTAAAATAACCCAAGCCGTCATGAAGATTAATTGTAAATCTAATAAAAAACTATTTTACTTAGAAATAACCAAAACAGCATTTGATGCAAATATATTTAATCTAAACAGATGAAATATTCTATTTAAAATATGAACAATAATTCCAAATGGAAAGAAAAAACCAAAATAATCTTCAGCACCAAAAAAATATTTAATTTTATAATTTAAATTTGATTTTTTAGCAAGTTTTTCTAGGGCAAAACTGTTACATAAATTATAATAAGCAGGGTAACCAGTAATACCTTTTGATTCAGGCCTAAGAATTGGAATCAAAAAACGAGTCATCCTATTGCCAACTAATTTATTCGCTATAGAAAAAGGGTGAAAACCTAAAGGAAAAAGATTAACTGATAATCCATTTGGATTTAACCAGCCTTCAATATTTTTGAGCGTTTTAGAATTATTAGGCACATGTTCTAGTAAATATTTAGAAACTATAAGGTCCGCTTTAATACTATCATTAAAAACCTCACACGATTGAATAAAATATTTGTGATAAACATCTTTACTATTAAATGTTTTGTCAATATCTATACCAATATAATTATTTACTTTAGACTTACTAAACAATGGTCTATTAGTTCCACCTAATTCGAGAATTGTTTTTGATTTAAATTCATTATTTATATGACTATAAAAATAATCTTCACAATTATTAATTTTACAAAACATATAATTAAATAGATCCACAAATAAACTTGTTAATTCTCTATTATAATAAATAATTTTTTTTACCATTTCATTGAATTTTTATTAATTAACTTTTTAACACTTAGTTAAGTTGTCAGTATCTAAAAATATAATTTAAATCAAAAAATTTATAAGTTACTTACAATTTGTTTTGAAATGCTTTTTACAGAAAATCGACTTAAAAGTAGATTTTTTCCATTTTTTCCCATTTTATTTCGAATACTTTTTGAATCAATTAAGGCTTTAGCAGATTCATATAATCCTAATTCATCCTTACTATTTACAACAATTCCAGCTTTAGCTGAATTTACAATATCTGCCAAATCATTTCCGTTATTAACACATCCTAAAATTGGTTTTGAGTATGACATATAGCCTAATAATTTACCTGGAAAATTATGTGTCTTATGCCCCGAATGAAGACTAAACATTCCAATATCAAATTCATTTAACATCTCAAAATAAGTATTTTGATTTACCGCTGGTAAATATGTAATATTCTTAAGTTTATTAATACTCACTTCTTTTAATAATAACTCAACTTCATCACCTTGCCCAACAAATAAAAAATGAACAGAACTGTTTTCTGTAAATTTTTTAGCGAGATTAATAAGGTTTATCATTTGTTGCGCATGACCTATATTGCCTCCATAAAATAATACAATTTTATTTTCTAACTTAAGTTTTTTTCGAAAATTATTTTCTTTTTTTTGGACCTCGGTTATTTGTGACCAGTTATATAATACTTCAAATTTGGAAGTATTAATATTTTTAGATTTAAAAAACTCTAAATTGGATGGTGACATTACACCAATCCTGTCAGCAGATTTGTAATTAATTTTTTCAAAAAATTTAAAATATCGGTGAACTAAAGAATTTTCTCTTAGCAAACCGTTATCAACTACCCATTGAGGGAAAATATCTCTCAAAATCAAATATGATTGACAACTCCAAAGGTTAGAAAGCTTCCTTACCAAATTACCAAAAAATATTGAAGGTGAAAAATATATAATACCATTACATGGATTTTCTTTTAAATATTTTTTGGTAGACTTAAATGCTTGATACGATAATAACGACTCATTAATTGCTCGTTTTAATTTGCCAACATTTTTAATTCTACCACTTCTGAAAAACAAAATATTTATGCCATCAATTTTTTGTACAGTTAATGATTTTTTCTGTAATGGTTTGGGTGTTAAAACCGATACCTCATGACCATTATTTTTCAACTCTACAGCTAACTCATGCATCATTTTAGCTCCAACTTTTGTACTGTCTGGTAGGTAATCATCAATGATTAATAATAATTTCATGTTATTGTGATAAGATTAAAATACTTTTATTATAAAAATTCCTTTAACCAGAATAAAGACTAGGCAGTTTACTTTGTTGAATTTTATATTAAAAATCATAATGACTATATGTGCTTTTATTTTTTTTAGCATTGACAATCATATCTTTTACCATTTGATTATAAGTTGGAATTATAGAATTTAATTCTTTTCGAGTATCAATAAAACTTTTATTTGTTTTTTTACCTTCAATAGGAATTATCGAAATACTTTTTTTCGTATATTTTTTAATCAAATTTAGAAGAGAATACTTATCAATACTTTTGTTATTTGTTACATGATACAAACCTGTGATTTTATTTTCAATGGCCCACTCTACTACATTCGCTAAGACTAAAGTTGTTACTCCTGACCATATAGTCTTAGTAAAACCATTAATTTTTCCTGACTGAGTCATAAACCAATGGAACAACCCGATGCCGTCTACCTTTAGTTCAGGTCCAATAATTGAAGTTCTTAGAGTCAAGTCTTTAGAATTAACTACTTCTCCCAATGCTTTAGATTGCGCATAAAATCCCGTACCGTCTTTAAAAGAATCTTCTTTATAAGCTCCTTCTTTCCCTGAAAAAACACAATCGGTACTTATATGAATTAATTTAAAATTGTATTTTTCACCATAAGAAGCTAATAATTGAGGAAAATAACTATTAAACCAAACGGCTAATTCAGCATTATTTTCTGCTGTGTTGTTTAATAAGCCAATGGAGTTAATTACTACATCAAAAGCTTCTTTATATAGAATCTTCTCTAATTTTTTGGTGTTGGATACATCTAAATTTATTAAGTTTTTTTCAGGATTCACTCCTCTAGCTATTCCCCAAACCTCATAATTTAGATTGTTATCCAAATAGTTTTTCAACATATGGCCAGCCATTCCCTTACAACCTAACACTAATATTCTTAACTTCATTTTATATTTCTTTATGCCAAACGGTTCTATTAATATAATCTGTGTAAGATAAAATGATTCTTAGTATCTTCTTTGAAACATTATCGACTTCATAATCCTTGACAGGTTTTATAGACCTACCCTCTTCTTGGTTGTGAGTAGTTGCAACTTCAACAGCTTCCAATACTCTATTTTTATTTAAACCAGACATAATTACAGTTGTTTCATCCATCCCTTCAGGTCTCTCGTGTGCTTGTCTAATTGTAACTGCAGGTAAGTTCAAAATTGATCCTTCTTCAACAATAGTACCACTATCAGAAATTACACAAAATGCATTCATTTGAAGGTTGTTATATTCATGAAAACCATAAGGTTTAGAGAATCGTATTAATGGATTTTTATCTTCGTATCCAATTTCTTTCAGTTTGTTTCGAGTTCTTGGGTGAGTAGAAATAATAATTGGCATCTTATATTTCACTGTAAGTTCATCAATAGATTCCAATAGATCATTAAAATTCTTAGGAGAATCAACATTTTCTTCTCTATGAATACTCATCACAATATATCCTTTCTTTTCTAAATTCTCTTTTTGCAAAATATCACTTTCAAGAATTTTATCCATGTTTGCTTTCAATACTTCAGCCATTGGAGAACCAATCTTTATTACAGTTTCAGGCTTTATACCTTCAGATATCAAATAATCTCTTGCCTGTTCTGAAAGAGGTAAATTAATATCACTTAAATGATCTACTATTTTTCTGTTTATTTCTTCAGGAACTCTCTGATCAAAACATCTATTACCTGCTTCCATGTGAAAAATTGGTATTTTTCTTTTTTTGGCAGGAATGACACTTAAACAACTATTTGTGTCGCCATAAATCAATAAAGCATCCGGATTAATCTTTGCAAAAATCTTATCAGCTTTAGCTATTATATCTCCAATTGTTTCAGAAGCTGTTCCTTTTACAGCCTCTAAAAAATAGTCAGGTGTTCTAACATTTAATTGCTCAAAAAATAATTCATTTAGTTCGTAATCATAATTTTGTCCAGTATGAACTATTATGTGATCAGTATGTTTGTCAAGCTCCTTCATTACTTCACTTAATTTGATAATTTCAGGTCTTGTACCAACTATTGTCATTATTCTAATTTTTTTCATAGTTGTTCTAATTCAGTTTTTACATAATCTAGAGTTAATAATTTTTCTTTAATTTGTTTAATAGATAATTGACTTGTATTTGACGAATTATAATCTTCTTCACTTTGATTTTCTTGATTCCCTTCTACAAAATATTTATCATAATTTAAATCTCTATTATCTGCTGGGATTCTGAAATAATTTTTTAGATCTTCCGCATTAACTATTTCCTCTTTTGTAGCTAGGGTTTCATACATTTTCTCTCCATGTCTTTTTCCAATCACGGTCATTTCTTTTTTTGAATTAAATAATTCTCGAACAGCTTGTGCTAGATCTGCTATAGAAGATCCAGGTGATTTTTGAATAAAAAGATCCCCAGCTTCACCATGTTCAAAAGCAAATAATACTAAATCAACGGCTTCATCTAGAGACATTAAAAATCTTGTCATATTTGGATCTGTAAGAGTGAGAGGGTTATTCTTTTTTATTTGTTCAACAAAATGAGGAATTACAGAACCTCTTGACGCCATAACATTTCCGTATCTAGTAACGCAAATAATAGTTTTATTTGAATTTCTAGAATTAGCAATTGCAATTTTTTCCATTAAAGCTTTTGAGATCCCCATAGCATTTATAGGGTATGCCGCCTTATCTGTACTCAAACATATAACTTTTTTCACTTCGTGTTTAATAGCTGAAATTAGAACATTACTGGTCCCAATTACATTAGTTTTAGTAGCTTCAAGCGGGAAGAATTCACAAGCTGGAACTTGTTTAAGAGCAGCTGCATGAAAAATATAGTCAACTCCTTTTACGACACTATCAACACTTTCTTTATCCCTTACATCTCCAATGAAAAAATTTACTTTAGGATTATTAAATTTAAGGCGAAGATCATATTGTTTTTTTTCATCTCTTGAAAAAATTCTAATCTCCTTAATATCAATATCTTGAAATTTTTGTAGAATGGCCGAACCAAAAGAACCAGTTCCTCCAGTTATAAGAAGTGTTTTATCTTTAAACATTTTTTAAATTATTAGAATTATTTATTATAAATGATATACTTTTTTGTGCACATTTTTGCCATGAATAGTTAAACGATAGTTCATAAGAATTTTTTGATAATTTCTTTCTTAAATCTACATCATTAATCATCTTTAAAATAGATTTTTTTAAATCTATAACAGATAGAGGGTTGAAATAAATACCCGATTCTTTAAGGAACTCTTTCATAGGGCCAGTATTCGAACATATTATTGGTAACCCTGAACTCATAGCTTCAATTAAAATATTAGGCATATTTTCGCAAGTTGATGCAAATATAAAACAACTAGAAAGATGATAATAATTTTTCACTTCATCAATTGAAACATTTTGATGCCAATCAATAATTTTATCATCAATATTTATTTCATTAACTAATTTATTAACCTTTTTTCCGATTTTATCAAATTCATTTTTACCAATTAAAGTTAATTTTATGGAAATTCCCTCATTAGCTAATTGATTAACAGCATTAATAACATTTAAATGATACTTATAAGGAAGTATATTAGAAACATATAATAATTCAAATGGATTACTTGTGGAATAATTTGAAATTGGATATTGTTTCTTTGGTGTCTTTCGAAATGTATCTGAAACGCCATGGTTAATAACTTGACTTGATTTGAATTTGTAATTTAGTTTTTTAGAAATGATTTTTTTAGCATAATTGGAAAGAAAAATAATTCCAGATGAATTTATAAATGATTTTTTTTGCACATAATAAAGTAATTTAAGTTTGAATCTAGCAAATGAAAATCCATACTTTTTTCTTTCTTTTTCTTCAAACATTAACATATTCCTTGACATAGTTACATAAGGTTTAAGATTTCCTGTATAATTGCCATATGGACTGTAAATACAATTAAAATCAATTTTTTTAAAATCTGAATCTCTAAAAAAATATTGCCAAATAAAACTACCTAAAATTCCACTATTTAATAATTTTGAAGTCTTTTTTATAATCAAAGAGTTATCAGGAATAACACTTAATAAAGTATTTGGTCCCCAAATATAAATTTTACTAATATTATATTCAGCTTTAATGAATTCATTCAAAACTTCTTTTAAATGTCTCCTTCCACCTCCAGATCCCTGAGTACATGCATCAATAATGATTCTCATTCAATTAACTTATTTAATTAACATAAAATTAATATTAATTATGATTATCAAAAATTTGTGAATATTTGGAGTCAAAGTATGAATATGTAATTTCAATAAGTTCTTTCTGTTGTAAACTTCCATAACTATTTTTTCCAAAATACTTTTTCTTAAACTCTCCATATTTATATTTTTTATTACTTAAATCTACATATGGGTTTATTGAAAAAAGAGGTGAAAGCTCCAAAATTATTGGATCTCCTTGAATATCATCATTTTCCCAACATATATCAATTCCAGCAGTTGTCAAATCACATAAATCCATTATATATTTTAAATCATTAAATAGTTTTTCGGAGATTTCAGTAAACTCAAGACGACTTCCTAAACTGGTTGCTGTTACTTGCCATTCTTCTTTCTCATTAATTCTCCAAAAAGCACTAAAAAATTCTCCTTCTACAATAGTCACTCTCATATCTCTACGCATATTTACTAACTTCTGTAATATTACTTTTTCCCAAGTATCTCTTACAGATATAAATTTTTTTAATTCATTTAAATTTTCAAACTTAACTATATCTTGACTTCCTGAACTATGCGCTCCCTTCCACAGAAGGGGAAACTCTAAAAGATCATATTCAATCTGATTTAATTTATCATATGACCAGGTTTTTGGGGTATTAATATTAAATTTATATAAAACATCATGCATAAATTTTTTATTTTCTAGAAACAATAATTCCTTTGAAGACGGAAAAAGTTTATTGCCCTGAGCCTCTATACTTGTTGCTAAGTCTAAAATAACCTTGGAATAATTATCAAATTTATATTTATCTATACTTAAATTTGGTGCCCAGAAAATTATTTTATTTTTAAAACTACCTGATAGTTTTCCAAAATAAAATTCTATATCATTGTCACAACAATAACGGATATAACCTAACTCTCTTATTAACAATTCTCTTCCAAATTTTCCAGTTGTTAAAAAACTAGATATGATTACAACATTTGCATTTTTATTATATAAACTGATAAAAGATTTAAAAGGAAATTTTGAAATTAATAATATAAACCTTTCGATGTATTTAATTAGAATCATTTTTTTAATATTTGAGGTAAAATTGTTTTGTATTTTTCAATGCTTTCAGTGTAAGTGAATATTTGAATAAAATCTTTGTCAGTGTGCATTCCATATATTTCTAATTGCTTACACCTAACTAAATTTACATGTGTTTTATAAATTGAAATGGCTGGTGCTCTTTTATCTCCATATATGGCATTAGGTCCAACAATATCTAAAATCATATCACTTACAGAATTAATTTTATCAAATACATCATCAACATTAAAATATTTAATTTCATTAACTAAAGAGCTAAGTAGAGAAATTGAAGGAGTGTACGGAGTTTGTCCTGTTTTTGAATATTTAATCCAATCGTGTAAACCACCTGGTAATGAATAGTCTAAATCATTTAATATTGATTTGTCATAAATAACAATACCTAAGACTGGAGCTGCACCAATTAATTTTGATGAGACTGTTACAAGAATTTTAAAATTTTCTGGAAGCTTGTAATATGGGAAAGCACAAACAGCATCAACTAAATAAGACCCTGCAGTTTCTCTTTTTTTTGAAATTGAAGTTTCAAACTGAACAACACAATTATTTATATTATTTGAATTTTTTTTTCTGTAATATTTTGACATTTCATTCCACCTTGATTCAAACTTACCATCATTATAAGGGTGAGACAAATTGAAATTTAAGGACTGTATAACTTTTTCTACAGTTTGTGAACCAGAACCATTATAAACTAAAAAATCATATTTTTCAGGAATATCAAATTTATTTCGAAATAACCTTAAAAAATTATTATAAAGAGTTTTAAAACTATTTCCACGATGATGAATTTCAGTATTCGGAACAATAACATTGTATTTATTTGGTGCAAACATATGTTAAGAATTAATTTACAATTACTTATTGTAGTTTTTTAAAAAATTATAATCAAAAAATTCAATTGGCATTTTTTTTAAAATATCAATTTCATTTTGATAAAACAACACTTTATTATTTTCATGATTGTATGACATATCATCGTAAAAAAATATTTTATAACCTTTGTCACACAAATATTTTATAAAATTTACTTTATGCTTTGGAGACTGAAAAAAAAATAATTCATTAGGTTTTACATCAATTCCAATATTTTTTAACCATTTAAGTGTGTCAATCCAAAGATTAATAGGCCTTACTGAGAAAAAATATACTAAATCATTATTTTTGTAATTTAAAATAATTTTTTTAGTCATATTTCTATAATAGTCAAGCATTACAACATTATTTTTATCTAACACACCACTGAAACTAGAAAATTCATGAGTTTTAGCTACAGTATTGTCAATATCATATATGTAAACATTTTTAGATTTATCTAACTTTTTAGTGTAAATAAAAAATTTATAAAACCAATTTGCAATTAGTTGTTTAAATGAAAATTTATTTAAGATCATTTTATTTTATTTAAGCAATAATTTGTTAATTGATTTAGAGTAAGATTCCCAACTAGGTTGTTCTGTTGCTAAATTAGAAAGGTTTTTTGAGAATTGCATTCTTAATTTTTTATTATTTAATGCTCTATTAATAAAATTAATTAATTCATTTGAATCATCAAAAACAAAACCATGCTTGTTATGAATAAAGTGAGGATATGTTAATGAAATTTTTCTTGATATTATTGTAGGAACCCCGGCACTTATTGTATCAGAAAGTCTATTAATAAAACCTGAAGATTGATAATGGGGAATCACAGACAAAGCAACATTTTTATATGCATCTGATAATTCATTTACGTAATTTTTAAATATAACATTCGTATAATTTTTACTAATTGAGTTAATATTTTTCGGCATAGTTCCAACAATTAATAGTTTAGTAGAATTATTAAAATTTAATATTTTAGGCCAAATCTTGTTCAAAAACCAATACGTCTGAAACTCTCTACCCTCTGTCATATGACTCATTAATAAAATATTCTTAGAATTTCCTTCATACTTTAAACTCATTAGTTTATTATCAATTCCATTTTGTATTACTTGAATTTTTTTTGGGTTTATGGAGAGGCTAACAGTTCGTTTTTTTTCAAGAAGAGTTTGGACATGTATTTTTGAAACCATTTTTAAATATTTCATTTCATGTAGTATTAAAAAAGGTAGGCGTATTATGTTAAAAATTTTGTTTATTGAAATTTTTTCTTTTCCGTTAAAAAGAGTTTTAATTCTTTCATAATATGTATAATAATTTGAATCATTTATTGTTAAAACTGTTTTGTTTAGAAAATCTTTTAGTAGATAAATATAGCCAACATTTCTTGTGCTAGAGACCCATATAAAATCATATATTTCAAAATTAAAATTTTGTTTTTCAACCTTCAAATTACTAAAAAATGGTCTTTTTAATAAGAATTCGTCTATTACTTTTTTTAAAAAAGAAACTTTTTTTCTTTTTTGAAAATGAATTTTATTAAATGAGACATTTTTAGAACTTCTATATTTCTCAAGAATTAGTATTTCTTGAAAATTCACAATTAATAAATCAAACTGGTATTTATTATTTAAAAAATTAACAGCTTTTGAAATTGGAAGCTCCATTCCATTTCTTGGTGGATTTGGAAATGAATCAGAGATAATTAGGATTTTTTTCATTAATTATAATATATTTAAAAAATATAACTTATGAAAAATAAAAACAAAGAAATAATAATCCTTTTTTTCTCATCAATTATATTCATTATACATTTCTTCACAACAAAGTATAACTTTTTTCAATGGCCCGAAATTGATAATTTTAATTTCATTAGAAGATTTTATGATAAAGATTACTTGTTTGAAGATTTTACTGTTGACTCAGTTTCTAAAAAAAATCCAAGAAATATTTTTCAATTTTTCATTATTGGATTAAGTAAAATATTATCCCTAAGTTGGGAAAAAATATTATTTATTATTGATTTATTTTCGAGATTAATTCTTCCTGTGCTATTATATAAGAATGTTTTATACTTCTCCAAAAAAATAAACTACAACACAGATAAAAATTTTGTGTTTATTTCAATAATTTTGTTGATTTGCCTATCCTACTATGGAATTAGTTTTTTTGAAACCATGGGTTATGAATTTCACATTTTCGGATTTCAGCCAACAAATTTTTCATTAATTTTAATTTCAACTGGATTAATTTTCCATATTAATAAAAAAAAAATATTAAAATTTTTTGGTATTATTTTAATAATGTTGGGTACACTGGTTCACCCAATAATTGGCTTATTTTATTTTTTAGCTTACGTACTTTCAAATTTTGAGTTAAAAAAGGTAAAAAAAATATTTATTTATACTTTAATAACATTAATAATCCCATTACTAATAATATTACAATTTTCTGAAAATTCAGAACTATCTACAACGGATTTTAATGATACTTATATTTATTTGAGGCATCCTCATCATTTTCATATTTCTAAAATATTATCAGACCCTATAAATCTATTTAAAGTAATATTTTCAATTTTAATATTACTGATTCCATATTTAAAATTTAAATCAAAAAAATATTTATTAATTCCGTGTATTTTAATTTTATCAATAATAACACAGTATTTTTTTATAGAAGTTTATCCAATAAAAATATTTTCAATCCTAGGTTTAAACCGAATATTTTTCTTTTTACCTCTTTTACTAATTATTCAATTGTCTGGTTTATTTAAATTAAATTTTAAATACAGAATAAATTTTTCAAAAAAAATTATAATTTTTCCACTAATTGTTTTTTTTTCATTTACTATTTTTATTAAAAACCCAAGTAATCTTAATATTAAGGAAGATTTAGGGTTATCTAATTTTATAGAAAAAATTGATGAAAAAGATGTTATATATGTTGATTCAAATTTCAGAATATCCCCAGAAGAAATAAATGTAGTATACCAAAAACGAATTTTTATAAGTAGTATTTTTCCATTTAATGAAAATTATTTTAAAGAATATGCTAGAAGATTCAAATTAAAAAAACAGATAAAAGAATTAGATAATAGTATCCCTCTTTTAAAAAAAGAAAAAATAAAATATATATTAACAAACAAAACGATTAATTCTAATGAAACTGAACTTGTTTATGAGTATGGTTTAGAAAAAGTATATATAATTAAGTATTAATTCTATTTATTAAAAAACCTATAATACGAATTATCACTTAAATTTAACATTTCATTATCTCCATCTGAATCTCCAAAAACATATATTGTATCATATTCTAAAAGATTATAGTATTTCTTTATTTTTTTTACTTTTTCATTTCCAAAACAATTTTTTCCGTCTATTCTATTAAAACGTTTATTTATAAAAATGGATTCAGTTGAAATAAGATTACAATTTAATTCACGAGCTATATCATTCATCCAAATATCTAATGAAGCAGAAACTATGCATTTCTCACCTTCAATTTTAGACAAATAATCAAGTGCATCTTTATACATATATTTTATAATGTATTTAGAAAAATTTTTGGAACTAAGTTCTATTTCTTTTTTTGTTTTATTAAATAAATGAATTTTTAAAAAAATCTCTTTAACACTTGTCCTGCTTATAATTTTAGTTTTAAATAATAAATAAATTGGTATAAAAATTAGGTTTTTTAAATAAAAAAGCAACTGATAACTTTCCAAAAAAAGTAAAAACTCAATCATAGAGTCCCTTTTGAATAATGTTCCATCAAAATCAAAAAAATAAATTTTCACTTGTTTAAAAAATAAATTCCAATTAAAATTATAAATATTCCTGCGATATTGACAATCTCTAGTTTTTCACCCAAAAATAAATATGCTGAAACTGACAAAAAAAGAAAAGAAAGTGCAGCTAGTGTTGGGTATGATGTTGAAACATCTAAAGTTTTTAAAGCTAACGTAAAACAAATTAAATTTAAACCATAAAAAAATAAACCTAATACAAATCTCCAACTTAAAATAGTATTAAGAAACGAAGATTCGCTAGTACTTAATTTAATAAATAGATTTCCTGAGGTTGAAAATATTGCAGCAATTATTAATAGTATTATTGGATATTTTGTCATAAAAACTTACTTATTAACTTTAAAGCACCTTGTTTAACCATACTTTTGTGAGCACTTTTATTAATATTTGAATTAAGTATAGATTTCCTGTTTTTCACATATAAATTATAACTTTCTAAAATCATTTCTTTATTACTGTATGCAGGGTGCCAATTTAATTTATTTTTAGCTTTTGAAATATCAAAATACATACTTTTTCCATACATCATTGAATGATATGAACCTAAAGGAGAAAAACCAAACTTACTACTAAGCTGCATAAATGGGATAATCATATTGCTATTTAAAGATTTTATTCTAGATTTAGAATTAACACTCTTAATTAAGTAATCAAGAGTATCATACATAGAACAAAATCTATCAGTACCAATATTAAAAACTGATGTTTCAGTTACTTTAACAGATTCAATAACAGCATTAGCTAAATCATCGGCATGAATAAATTGATAAATATTTTCTCCCTTGTCAAAAACAGGAATATTAGTGCCTTGATAAATCCACTCAAATAAAATTTGAAATATGCCCAATCTTTCTCCTCCTAGAATCGTTCTTGGTCTAATAATTGAAGCTTTTAATCCTTTTTTAGAATATTCTAAAACAGATTTTTCTCCGTGGAGTTTAGCTTCTCCGTATTTCTCTCCAGGTTCAGGACTAGTTAGTTCAGTAACAGGATTTGAATTTGGGACTCCAAAAATAGCAGAGGAAGATGTGTAAACAAAATGTTTAACATTATTATTAAGTGAGGCATTTAAAATATTTTCAGTACCAACATAATTTACTTCTTTAAAAAGCTTGTTGTTCTTAGCAAGAGGGACTTGTGCTACATTATGAAAAACATAATCAATACCTACACAAGAACTATTGACTAAATCAACGTCTCTAATATCACCTTTTATAAAATCAACTTTATCTTTAAAAGCATCAAAATCTGGTTCGTTTAAATCTAAAATTATACAATTGAAATTTTTTTCTGTTAATTTTTTAGTTAATAGCTCTCCAAAATATCCACTTCCACCTGTAATCAATACATTTTTTTTACTCATTTATTTATTTTTTAGTTCAAAAATTCATTTTTATTTTTTAATAACAAATTTCTTAATCCAGATTTTAAATTTAATTTAGGATTGTAGTTTAATTCTTTTTTTGCTAAATCAATTGAACAAGCAATATTTTTATTTAATTCGGACATAACATGTATTTTTTGATTATAGAATCCAACAGATTGAATTATGTAATCAGCTAACTGAGCTATTTGACCAAAAATATATGGAATCTTTATTGAACTATTTTTTACATTAAGTTTCAAATCGTTTTTTAAAATCTCTCTTATAGAACTAATAATTTCATTATAAGAATACGGATTTTCATCTGCAATCCAATATATTTTTCCTTTAGAAATTGATTTTGAAGCGCTCAAGATTATACCTTGAACAATATTTTTAACATGTGCTTTTGATCTTAAATTATTTCCAGAACCGACAACAGGAACAGTTCCATTCATAATCATTTTGTAAAAAGTTATTTGTCTTTTCGGCATATTATCTCCGTAAAACCATGGCGGTCGTAAAATAGTAATATCAATACCTTGATTAATCTTACTAATCAAAAATTTTTCCATTAGCATTTTAGACTTTCCATAATTCATATATGGATTATACTTAGATTTTTCATCAAATAAATTCTTGTTATTTTTATTACATCCAATAGGTGAATTTGAAGATATAATTACAAATTTGTTTATACCTTTTTTTATACCTGAATTTATTAAATTAACAGTGCCTTTATAATTAATATCATAGAAGTCTTTTATTTTTTTGGGATGGATTATTCCTGCTGTGTGAATTAGTATTGATCTATTAATTGATTTATCAAAAAAATTATCACAATCATCTTTCTTAGAAATATCTCCTTTAAATTTATTAAGATTACTATATTTATCTAAAAATATATCGTTTTCACCCTCTAGTAAAAAGGCTCTAATTTGATAATCTGATGGTTTAAAATTTTCTAAAACATCGTTGTCTCCGTTAGATAAAGTTTCAATTAATTGTCTTCCTAACCAACCGTTAGCTCCAGTAATAAAAATTTTTGAGAAATTAAAATTGATTTCGTTTGTTTTCATTTATAAAATTTTGAATATTATATTGTGCAAAAGCCATAATTGTTCCTTGTGGATTTACAGTTGGAGAATCGCACAACATTGAACCATCATTTACATATATGTTATTGTGATCCCAAAGTTTTCCATAGGGATTTGTAGCATATTTATTTTTTATTCCACCCATTTTTATACTTGAGAAAAGATGAATAGTCATAAGATTAAGTTTACTTTTATTAATCTTGGATAAATTAGATAAATCTTTTTTATTTTTTATTACAAATTCAGAATTAACTGATGGATATAGCTCTTCAGCTCCAGCACTTAATAATAAATGGCCTAACTTGTAAATTCCAAAATAAATTTTTTCAAAATCCTTTTTAGTTAGTTTGTAAGTTACAAATGGATGTTTTAAAAATGGAAATGAATATATCTTACCGCTACCTTCAGGTGAAATCATTGAATAATAACTTGCCATTTGCCTCCATAAATCAATTTTATCAAAATTAAATGTATCTAATAACCCTACCCCAAGATATGCCTTGTTACTGACAGAACAACCAAAAGAGATTTTTTCAAAATGTTTAACTTGATGGACTGGCACTCCCATTTTATCATCATTAACATTGTGTTTGAACTTTGCAATAAATTTAAAACTTGGATGAAGTTTCAAAGAATTACCAATTTTTCTTTTAATTCCACTTTTCAATAGTAAATAAGGGCTGTTTACAGAACCTGAGCAAAGAAAAATATTTTCAACAGAAATGTATTTGTAAGTATTTTTATGTTTTATTTTAACTTCGCTATTTAATCTTGATTTTGAAATTCTAATCGCTTCAGAATCAGTTATAAATTCTCCACCTAAACTCACATATTCTTTCAAAAATGTTTGGGTCATTGATTGTTTAATAAGTTTACCGTCAACATTCTTAATCCATCTAGGAATTTCTATGCAATTAAGGCCTAAATTTTTGCTTCCTTCTACTAACTTTAAAGAAGCCTTTGAAATTGATTTTTTATCACAATAAGAAATATTAATTTTTTTTTCAATTGATGAATAAATTTTATTTAATTCATCATTATCATATTCTAAATTGTGTGTGCTTCTCCATTCATTAAAAACTTTATTTGGAAGCCTATGATATAATCCACTATTTACTTCACTTCCACCTCCCAGACAAGATCCTTCAACGTAATTGATATTTGGAGTTCCATGAGCTAGGGTCAAACCAGCTTCATTATATTTTGAAAACATTTCAGAATAAGAATAATCATTGATTTCATTAATTTCATAATGTTTTCCTTTATCAATCAATAGGACATCATATCCTGCTTTTAGAAGATTTAAGGCAGTAATTGATCCTCCAGGACCAGATCCAACAACTAATACTTGGTATTTATTTTTTTTCAAAAGAAATTAGTATAATTAAAGATGTTATTAATTTGTAAAGAAGAGATAAAACTGGGGGTCTATGTTTAATAACTGTGCTAATATAAAAATTTTTTTTTCCAACTAAAGAAAAAAGGAATCTAAGCAAATTATCAAATATTATTAGAACATTTACAACCAAAAAAATTTGAAATGAGGCTTTATAAATATGAGATTTTATTTTACTGTAAAGAGATGAAGAGTAATCAATATTGTAAAAAATAGCTATTTCATTTATTAGAGTTTTCATATGAAAAATGATAAAACAATTAAAATTGACCATACTATCACATTACTTATAATAATTTTATCGTTTAACAAAAGAGACGTTGGGTTTTCAGTACTAAAATTCTTGTAATTTAATAAGTTATAGTACAACAATCCTATTACAACAGGGATGTTTGACATAAACAATATATTTTTATTTCCAACATATACTCCAGCATCAATCGTATATATCAAATAAATTGTAATGGTTAATATTGATAATGAACTTATTGTGTTTTTTAAAAAATCAAGATCATATAGATTTATTGAATCTCTAGTTTCAACATAATTTTCAGAAAGCTCTGAATATCTTTTACCAAATGCCAAAGTCAAACACAAGAAAAAAGCCAGAGAAATGATCCAATTTGATATCTCTAAATTACAGGCCAAAATTCCAGTTAAAACTCTAAGAACAAATCCAAAAGCAATACATACTGCATCAACTATAGGAATTTTTTTAAGATAAAAAGTATATAAAAAATTAACAATTAAATATGTTATAATCACATAATAAATCTTATCAAAAGTTATATTAAAAATAACATTAAGTCCTGTCAAAAAGAGTATTAAAAATATTGCTTGTGTTTTAGAGATAGTGCCACTAGCTAAAGGACGCTTAGATTTTTTAGGATGATTTCTGTCTTTTTTTATATCTTTTAAGTCATTTATTACATAGACAGTGCTTGAAGTTATTGAAAAAATTACAAAAGCTATTAATGAATTAATAACTAAATTTAGATTAAAAAAATTACCTGAAACAAGAATTGGAATAAATATAAATGAATTTTTTATCCATTGGTGAACACGCATTTGTAATATAATTTGATAAAAAAAATTCATTGATTAAAATTACAAATTAATTTATTCTTAATGGAAAAAAATAATTTAAATAATCTATATATTTACGAATTAAATAGACAGATTATGAAAAACTATAATCATTATTATTTTGTTCTAATAATAATGTGTTTTTATTTGTTTTTATCAAATGATTACCGAAATATTTATTACGATTCAGAACCAGACTACATTGTCAACGGTTTATTGATTTTAAAAAATGGAGTTCCTATTGGTAATCACCATCCGGGAACAGTAAATTATTATATAATTTCTTTAATATTATTAATAACAAAGTTTTTTACATTAAGCCTGTCTGCAACAATTTTAATTGCTAGGTCTTTTTACTTAATATTATTCTTAATTATAACTGTTGTTTTTTTTAAAGAAAAAAAGATAATCCCATTTCTAACTATTTTAACCATATTAATTTTTCCTGGGCTAAAAAATGTTTTTAATGTTATTTCTGCAGAACTCTTATTAGTACCATTATCACTTGTTTTGATTTTTTTATTAAGTAAAAAAAAGTTAAATTTTTATCAAATTGGGCTAGTCCTAGGATTAATGATTAACACTAAAATTTCAGCGATTTTAGTGATTCCGTATGTATTAATTAAGTTAAACAAATCAAAAGAAATTTTTGTAATCTTATTTACTACATTAATATCATTTACAATTTTTTCCGTTCCAGTTATCAAAAAAGCCTACTACCCCTTTCTAAGAATGTTAGAAGAATTTTCTAATCCATTGATTTCATATTTAGAAATAATTTCATTTAATACATGGTTTTTAAACTTAATACTTTCAGTTTTTTTATTATTAATTATCACTATAATTTTGGTTTATACATATAAAAAATTTAAAAAGAAAATTACAAAAAATAGCATCCGTAGTTTTTATTCATTTTCAATTGTACTAATTTTTGCGTTATTTATTTTTGTTGAAGGCTTTGAAACTATTAGAGTTAGACATTTAATATGTGCTATTCCTTTCATCATTTATCACAATAATAGAACACTTTTAAAAACAAAAAAACAATTAATATTAATTTTACCCATTTTAATTTTAGTTTATTTTACATCTTCTTTTGAAAATAAAATTTCGTACATAGATAAACTATTAGATGCTGAAAAAGAAAAAGTTTATCTATTTCAGGACTCAGGACAATTATTTAAATCGGAGATTTTTTTTCTTAAATGGGCAAGCTACAGGTATGCTAATAGTACAGATGTAATTCCAAAATTGTGGACTGAAAAATTCAGAAATTATGAAATGATCGAATTTTTAAATACAAGAAATATTGAATGTATTGTCGAATATTCGGAATTGTATGAAACAAAATACATATACAGTTATGATAAATGTATTGTAAATCAAATTAAAAATAATTCTAAAATTTTTGTAGCAAAAGGCCCGGATAATCAAAGGTTTACAAGAGAAGTTATTCCAAAAATTACTTCAAAAATTAACAATTTAAAATTTGAAAAAATTAAAGAATTAAATAACCTAATAATATATCAATTAGAATTTAATTAATTGAATTCTTCATTTTTCTAAGCCTTCTGTAGGTATTAAATAGCAAATAAATTATAAGAGAGTAAATTATAAAGATTATTAATAAAATATTATTAATGTTATTTAATGTTATAAAGGGATATTTTAAAAAAAACCCATCAGTAAATAACATTAAAAAAAACAAACTTCCTCCAATTTTAAAGACTCCCTCAACTAAAAATCTATTTATTAAGCCAGAGAAAAAAGCAAAGAAAGGTATTCCTAAATAACCTCCAATTAAGAACCACTCAGGAAATGCAGTGAAATCATATGTCCCATATTTAAGAGAGCCCAAATGTTTTAAAGTTAATAATGTGGTTAAATCGTAGGACTTTTCTCCAAATGAAAAAAAAGATGGAACAAATAAATTAAAGAAACCAGAAATTGAATCAATTAAATCATAATCAATTTGATCTTTAAATTCCAAGAAAACAGTAAAGAAATATAAATTATTAATACGTTCAGAAATAAGGAACAGTACTCCCTGAATGTTAGTAAACATTATACCAAAGTTTTCAATAAATGAACTAAATGTAAATCCAAAATCTGACTGACCAAGTTCTCTATATAAACCAAGAATTGGAATTGAAAAGAAAAGCAGCAAAAATATAGAGAAGGTTTTTTTAAAGGATATTTTTTTTAAATAAAATAAAATTAAAAAGATAAAAATAAATGGAAATATAGTAAGGGATCTTTGTCCTAATGGCAGAGTAAGAAAAATGATAAAACTAAAATAAAATAGTAATTTTATTTTAGATATTTTATAACCCTTAAGATATAATAAGAAAATCAAAAACCATCCACACCACATTGTCCAAAAGGAAATTGTTCTTAAATAAAAACCTCCAGGCTTATTGATAATAGAAAATCTAGTGCCTAAGGGGTCATAAAAGGAGTTGGTAAAGCTAATTCCAACATAACTAAAAACAAAAAAATATAAACAAATACCAAAAAAAATTAAAGCATACCCAAAAAAACGGTCAGAATAATCATAATTAATAACAATATTTTTGTTTTTGAATTTTCCTAAAATTTGAAAACCTAAAAGCCAAAAAACAAAAGCTACATTAACGTAGATTAAACCAATATTTATTTCATCTATAAATGGTTGTAAATCATTTGTACCTAAAAAAGAAATAATTTTTAAAATTGGATAGCCAACAAAAGGAATTATAAAAAAAAATAATATTAATAAACCTAAAGGATAAAATAATTTTATTTTAAAAAAATGAAATGAAAAATAAATTAAAAATATTAGAGGAAATAAAGCCATTAATTATTGATAATATATAAAAAATTACTAAATCTCTTTTCATAGGTGTGATGGCTTATACATTTTAAAAAAGCCTTTTTTATAATATTTTCTCTGAGTTTAATTTCTCTAATAAAAAGATTAATTTTATTTAATAAATCGTCATAATCATTGAAAATAATTATTTCTTTATCAGTAATAAAATAATTTTCAGAACAAACATTTGTAATTTGAAATCCTTTACTAAATGGAATTTCAAATAGGGATAAATTTCCTCCGTTAGACATACTTTCAATATGCTGGAGATTTAATACTATTTTTGAATCATTGTAAATTTTAAAACTTTCTAGCCTATTGCAAGGGCCCCTATAAAACTTTAAAAGATTATATTTTTTTAATAATTCTTTTATATTTTTTGAACTCGACCAAATATTTAGATTAAATTCTTTGATCAACACTAAGTATTTAATTCTAAACTTATAAATACCCTCATCTAAACTTCCAATAAAGGTAATATCATATTTTGGGGTTTTATTAAAAATAAAATTATTATAATCAATATCACAACCAGAAATTGGATAGGTGATTTTATTATTTAGAGAAATATTTTTCCAATGTAATAGTTGTGATTCTGAATTCGTAACTATTAAGTTTGATTTACTGGCAAGCAGATGTTCAAAAAAATCATAATTAAAAAATTTGGGAGATGTTCCATTTAAGTACATTATTTTTTTTTTGAATATATATTTAATAATTAAAAGAAAAATTGAGGCAATTTTACCAATACCACCTGAGACTATTATATAATTTATACTGGACTTGTTAAAAAGTACAGTAAAAAATAATTCTATCGACGAAATCAAGGGAGTTAGATTATTTAATATTCTAAATTTTAAATTAAGGTTTGGTTGAACAACATGAATTTTAACTTTATAATTTAAATTTAAAAGCGCATTATACCATGAGTATTGTGGTTGGATTTTGGATATATATTTTCTAGGACTAATTCCAAATTTATTTTCTTTGCTTCCTCTTGTTACTAATAAGGTATCCATGATTATTTGAATAATTTATTAAAATTACTTTTAGAAATTTTATCTCTAAAAAAAATAAAGCTAATAACTAGAATTGAGAAAATGATATAAATTTTAAATTGATTTATTATCATGTAATCAGAATCAAATAAATAAACAAGTAAAGCCAAGAAAATTATTACAGATTTTATTAAATAATTATTCAATTTAAGTCTATAAACTTTTAAAGTTTTTGTGAAATTAACTAACAAAAATGAAACTAATATTAACAAAATTGAAGAAACTAAACCTGAAAATTTAAATATTAAACTTTCATCAAAAAAAGTTAAAATAATTACTTTGGTAATTAAAAAAACTATTGAATAAAACATAAATTTAAAACTAGAATTTTTTATCAAATAAACTCTATAAAAAAGTGAGTAACATAAAAGGAAAGGAAAGGATAAAAGTAAAAAATTTAATATTGGTATAATCTTATAATATCCTCCATTTGAACCTAAAAGTAGTTCAATAAAAAACCCTCCAAATGAGTGTAGGAATAATATTGAAATAACCATAATCAAAGAAAAAAAAGAAAAAAGAATTAAAAACTTTTCAATATTTATATCTCTATTTTTTTTATCAATATTCCATTCCCGTATTAAATTTGGAGTAAAAGAAACTGCAAACTGACTCCAGATAACATCAAAGAAAATAAAGAATAATATAAGGGCATAATTTAAATAGGTAATCAATTCGGTAGAAAATAATGCTAAAAAATTAACATCTACTCTAAAGAAAAAAGTATAACAGAATGAAGCGACTACTAGAGGAAGTGAAAATTTTATAAAAATTTTATAAAAATCATTTTTAAAATCAGAATTTATAGTACATAATCCAAAATCTTTAAAACCAACAAACAACAAATAGATAGAATGCACGGTATTTCCAATTAAAAAAGCTAATAAAATTGCTGTAATTGATTGAAAATAAATATTTAATAATACAGCTGCTATTACAGAAACTGTTACATTAATAATATTAGATATTACCATAGGATTTATATTATTATATGAAATAAATATGGCATTAGGTGCTGCACCTACATTGAAAACTAATAATGTTAACGATAATATTAATGAATCTAAAACTCTATCAGGAAATTGAACATAAATAATTATAAATAAAACTATTGAACAAATTAGCCCTACCAAAAATCTAGTGAATAAAGAAAAAAACCAATATTTTGAAATTGCATTTTCTTTTGACAACTTTTCAGAGGATATGAAATGTTGAATAGTATAACTCAAACTACCTTCAGCCAAAATTGATATTACACTAAATTGGCTAATCATAAACATATATGTACCAAGTTCTAGTAAATCATTCTCAAAAGAATTAGCTAAATAAATATTCCAAAAAATAATCAAAAACTTAGTAATTAAAAAAGTAGATGATAGTTTGTAAAAATTATTAATTAATGACATTTTAAAAGACGTTACTAAACATATCTTTTTGGATTAAATGTCCACTTAAAATATTTTAAAAATATTGTAATATAAATAAGTGGAATAAAAATCATATAATGAAAAAATTGATTTGAATAAATACTACTATAAGTAATGCAATCTCTGAGGTAAATCATATTCATTTTAGTGTTTTTACTTTTTTTTGTTGCAACTTTTAAGTAATGTTTTACTGATACTTCTGTATTATAAAGTAATTTATAATTTTTATCATTTAAGTTTTTACATAAAACATCTTCTGTAAAATAAAACTTAAATCTTTCGTCAAAATAGAAATTATGCTTCACAAAGTCACTAAAAAATAAGCAAGAGTCTTGTAAAACTTGGGAGTTAACTGAAACAGACTGATCTAACCCTTTATCATTAAGCATGAGAATATTTCCTAAAATAGTAAAATTTAAAATTAAATCTTTTTCCCTTATCTCTTTTTTATTAATTCTATCTAATGTTTGATTAGGCAAGAAGCTTTTTGGAGCAGATACCACATGTTTATTTTTAATTTCAGAATAAAATTCGTTCATATATTTAATAATACCTTTATGAAAAATGATATCATCACTAGTCATGCAGTAATAATCCCCTTTAGATTTTGACAATAAATAATTAAAAGATTTAGTAAAAGATTGATTTACTTTATTTTGATAATAATTTATTTTTCCTTTTTTTGATTGAATTACTTTTTTAGTATCATCATTTGAACCATTATTTAATATATTAATTTCATAGTCAAAACCAGTATTTTGCTTATCACATTCCAGTAATAATGAATCCAAACATTCAGACATTGTTTCAGAGGAATTATATGTTAATACGGAAATACTAATTTTCATGTTTATAAAATTGAATTATTTTTTCACAAACATAATTAACTTCTTTTGGTGTAATCATTGGAAAAAGAGGGAGAGTCAATATTTCTTTATATATGACTGAACTTGCTTTAGTTTTTCCATCACAATTTTCAAAGTATGGTTGTTCGTTTAAAGGTGTAAAATGAACTCCAGTTGAAATACCATTTTTAGTTAAATAATTTATTAATTTAGATCTGTTTTTTACCCTTAAACCAAATAACCAATAAGACCCTGACCAATTATAATTATAATCCATAAGAAATTGAATTTCAGATAAATTTTTTAATTTTTTTACATACAATTTTATTGCATCATTTTTAGATTTATTGATTTTATCTAATTTTCGGAACTGACTAATGCCCAAGCAAGCAGACATATTATTCATGTTATATTTATATCCAATTTCTCTTATCTCATAAAACCAATGAAAACTTGAATCTTTAAGATCAGATTTTGACTCAACTCGTCTCCAAGTATCTTTATCAATACCTACCCATCTCATTGGTTTAAGATAATTATATATTTTTTCATCATTAAAGCATATCATACCACCATCTCCAGTTGTCATTCCTTTTTTTTCTTCAAAAGAAAAACATCCAATATCGCCCCAAGTACCTAAATATTTATCTTTATAAATACCACCTTGAGTGTGTGCACAATCTTCAATAACTTTTAAATTATGTTTTTTAGCAATATCCATTATTGTATCCATTTCACAAGGACTTCCACCATAGTGAACAGGAATTATTGCAACACAATCTTTATCAATTTTATTTAACAAATCGTTGCAATCTAACGTCAAGTTTCTTTTTTCAACATCAACAAATACAACTTCTAAATCATTATACTTCACTGCCATCGCTGTAGATGAAAAAGTTAGAGAAGGAATTAATACTTTTTTACCTTTCGGGAATTTAAATGCCGCTAAAGCCAAGTGTAAAGCAGCTGTGGCACTATTTAATCCTAAACAGTATTTAACATTAAATTTTTCAGACCACATGTCTTCAAATTCTTTTACAAATGAGCCATTACCAAGCCAATTAATATCAAAAGCTTGTTTTATTGATTTTAAATCATCTTGATCTAGATACGGTCTAAATAATCTTACCTCCATAATGCTATTTATTTATAAATTCATTAATTGGATTAAACATATATTCAATATGAGACTCGTTGATGCCAGGCCAAACAAGGGCATCTATTTTTATAGAAGTGCCTGAGGTTAGCATATTATTAGACTCCCACAAGAAATCAAATTCGCTTATGGTATTTTTTTTAAATATTAGATTTTTCATATTTATTATTAATTAAAAGTTTAATCCAAATAATTCCTCAATTTTTTCCACAATGAAATCATAATGTTGTTCATCTAAAGATGGTTGAACTCATATCGGAAAAGTATTATTAATTTTATTCATTTATAAATACTTGTGTAAAAATAGTTCAATTGTAGAATGAAGCTTATCAAACATTTCATCAGTTAAACCGTGATGTAGTGGGAGTAATATTCCATGTCTCATTACATAATCAGCATTTGGATAGCCATCTTTGACTACTACTTTATCAATGTCAATAAAACCTGGTTGTCTATTAATATTTCCTGTAAACACTACTCTAGTTTGAATATTTCTTTTTTCTAAAAAAATCATAAATTCTTTTCTGCTAAATGGTATATTTTCTTTAAGTTGTATAGGAAAAGCTAACCAAGCAGTTTCAGAAAGTTCAGTTTCATGAGGATTAATAAAAAACTGAGGATATTTACTAAAAAAATCTACTTGTCTTTTAAAATTTAACTGTCTAACTTTTATATTATCATTCAATTTTTTTAATTGAGTCAAACCAAAAGATGCACCTAATTCATTTCCTTCTAAATTATACCCAACTCTTGAAAAAACAAATTTAGCATCATATTCTATTCCATCTAAATCAACATTAAATCTATTTTCAATAGCCTCACTTTTTTCGTCATAGAGAGATGAGCTTCTACCCCAAGAACGAAGTAATTTTGCCTCTTCCGTTACCTTATCATCATTAATCATTAAAGCTCCGCCATTACCAGCACAGTTTATAATATGTGATCCGTAAAAACTCGTAATAGACATATCAGAATAAGATCCTGAAGACTTATTTTTATAAGTAGCTCCAAGTGTATCAGCAGAATCTTCAATTACAATTAAATCATATTTATCGGCTATTTCTCGAATTTTATCCCATCTACAAATATTTCCCATTAAGTTTGGAGCTAAAATAGCAACTGTCTTTTCATTTATCATACATTCAATCTTTGAAACATCTATGTTGAAAGTATTTGGTTCAACATCAACAAAAACAGGTATCAAATCATTTTTAACAATACAACCTATAGATGTTCCAAAAGTTAAAGCTGGAGTGATTACTTCTGAGCCTTTTTTAAAACCAAAGGCTTCGACACCTATGTAAAGCGCCGAAGAACCTGAATTTACATAAAGGCAATGTTTTTTGTCAAACAATTTAGCAATTTTACTTTCAAATTGCCTTGAGTAATTACCCATCTGTGTTGACTCATTCAGACATTTTACAACTGCATCAATTTCTTCTTGTCCATATACAGTTTTAGCATAAGAGACAAACAAATCATTATTAATTTTATTATCCATTTTTAAATTTATTTAATTTATTTATTTATTTCCTTTAAAATTCTTTATTCATATTGACTACCTTAAGATAATTTTGATGCCAATTGACAATCATCTTTAGAAATTCTTGTAAATTCCAACTAACATTAATTCCTCAATATATTACCATTTGATCTAGAACCCAACTCACCTACATATTTATATAAAGTTTGGTAATTTATTATCTCTTTTACTTAATGATATATTTTTCAAAGGCCAATCAAAATCAAAACTATCGTAATGATAACCTACATCTAAATCAGGATCATAAATATTATCGGTTAAATATAACATTGTAGCATTTTCAGATAAAGTTTGAAATCCATGAGCACAACCCTTTGGAATATATAATACATTTGAATCGCTATTTAGTTCAACAAAATCGTATTTTCCATAGGTTTTTGAATTCTCTCTGCAATCCAATATTACATCCATAACTGTTCCGTCAATAACTTTTATTATTTTTGATGTTGGATGAGGATCTTTTTGGATGTGCATTCCTCTTATAACTCCTTTTTTTGATTTTGAAAAAAAAACTTCTTTGGGTGTAAAGTTTAAATTATTTATGGGAACTATTTTTTCAAAACTTCCCCTTTTATCAATTGAATTAAAATGTTTCAAAAAAGTAAGATCCTCAATTATAAATTTATAATCTATCATAGTTCAATTTTCTAGGATAAAAGTTTTTGACATCGTAAACTATATTATTTTTATTCATCAAATTGTTTAAATCTAAATTTTTAAAATCGTTATGAGAAACTGATAAAATTGCACAATCAAATTTATCAGTAAGTTTACTAACATCATTGATTATATCAATATCATATTCTTTTTTTACTTGTTCTTTATTTGCTATAGGGTCGAATACTTTAACATTGGCATTATACTCGATTAATTCATTGTAAATATCGATAACCTTTGTGTTTCTTATATCTGGACAATTTTCCTTAAAAGTAAACCCTAGTATTAAAATGGAAGAATTATTAATTATAATGTTTTTTTTAATCATTTTTTTTATAACACTTTTAGAAATGTAGCTTCCCATACTATCATTTATTCTTCGTCCTCCAAGAATAATTTCTGGATAATAGCCAAGATTTTTAGATTTTTGAGCAAGATAATATGGGTCTACACCTATACAGTGTCCTCCAACAATTCCAGGCCTAAAATTTAAAAAATTCCATTTAGATGATGCAGCGTCTAAAACATCGTTAGTATCTATCTGCATTAAATTAAATATTTTTGAAAGTTCATTTACAAAAGCAATGTTTATATCTCGTTGACAATTTTCTATTACCTTTGCCGCCTCTGCAACTTTAATGGATTTTGCCTTATATGTTCCTGCAACTATAATACTTCTGTAAAGTTTATCAATAAAAAGTGTAGATTCTTCATTAGATCCAGATGTTATTTTTTTAATATTAATTAATGTATGTTTTTTATCACCAGGATTTATTCTTTCTGGTGAATAACCACAAAAGAAATCTTTATTATATTTTAATTTGGATATTTTTTCTAATATTGGGACACATTCCTCTTCTGTAGCGCCAGGATAAACAGTGGACTCATAAATAACAATATTATCTTTATCTAAAAATTGAGATACTATTTTAGTAGCATTAATAAGTGGAGATAAATCTGGATTCTTATTAGTATCAATTGGAGTTGGAACTGTTATTATATAAACATTACATTCTTCAAGATTTTTTTCATCAGTAGTTATCGTCAGGCCAATCTCATTATTATGTTTTAATACTCCACTTAAAATTTCTGATTCTACCTCCTTAGTTGAATCCTTAAATGAATTTAACTCATTGACTCTATTGTTATTTATATCAAATCCAATAGTATTATATTTTTTTGCAAACTCTACCGCTAATGGAAGGCCTACATACCCTAAACCTACTATTCCTATTTTTATTGTTGATAACATTATTTGTAAAATTTTAAATACCAGTTTGTAAATTTTTTAATACCATCCTTGATTGTTGTAGTTGGTTTATAATTTAAGTCACGTACTAAATCAGAAACATCTGCTTCTGTTCGTGGGACGTCTCCCATTTGAATTGGTAGTAATTTTTTTTTAGCCTTTTTTCCCAAATTATTTTCAACTTCTTTAATATAATCCATCAAAAGTACAGGGGATGAATTACCTATATTATAAATTTTATAAGGTGCATTTGTTGAATTTTCACTACTCAGATTAGACTTTGATTTTGGAGGGTTATCCATAACTCTCAGCACTCCCTCAACAACATCACCAACATATGTAAAATCTCTAACCATATTTCCATAATTAAATACTTTAATAGGTTTGTTTTTAAAAATTGCTTCTGTAAAAAGAAATAATGCCATATCAGGTCTGCCCCAAGGTCCATACACTGTAAAAAATCTTAAACCTGTAGTTGGGAGATCAAATAAGTGGCTGTAGGTGTGACTAAAAAGTTCATTGCTTTTTTTGGTAGCTGCGTATAAACTAATTGGATGGTCAACTTCATCAGATGTGCTTAATGGCATTTTGGTATTATTACCGTAAACACTAGAGGAACTTGCATATACTAAATGTTTAATTTTGTGTTTTTTCGAAGATTCTAAAATGTTTAAAAATCCTAAAACATTACTGTTAATATAGGCATGAGGATTTTCAATACTATACCTAACTCCAGCCTGAGCAGCTAAATTACACACTTTATCAAACCTTTCGGACTCAAATAAATTGTCGATACCTTTATTGTTTTCCAAATCCATTTTAATAAATTTGAAATTTTCATATTTATTACTTTGGATTATTTTATTATCAATAATTTTAACTTGACTAACTCCTAATTCTTTTAATCTGGCGAATTTCAAATCAACAGAGTAATAATTATTGATATTATCCAAACCTACTACAACGTCTCCCCTGTTTATTAGTGCTTTCGATAAATGATATCCAATAAATCCAGCACTTCCTGTAACTAAAATTTTCATGTTTATAAATTTATATAGAAATCTAAATCTTTTTTCATTAAACTTAAACTACTTTCTCCGTTATAAAATTGCTTGTACCAATTAATTGTTCTTTCAATTGTTAAATCAATATCCATTTTAGGTTCCCATCTTAATATATTTAATGCATCACTAATATCTAACTTCAAGATATTAGCTTCATGTAATTTAGTAGTTGAAGATGGAAATGAAACAGATCCTTCGGGCCAAAATTTATTTGCTATGTCGACTACTTTTCTTACACTAAGGCTTTGATTAGAATAAGGCCCTATGTTCCATGGTCTTGAAAACTGAGGTTCATTGTAAGATTTAGCAGCAATAAACAAATATGAGGCTAATGGCTCTAATACATGTTGCCAAGGTCTCACAGAATCTGGGCTTCTTACTTCTAAACTTATATTTTTTGAAAATGACTTTACAAGGTCAGGAATTAATCTATTTTTTGACCAATCACCTCCCCCAATAACATTTCCAGCTCTAACCGTAGAGATAGATTTTTGATGTTTATTATAATATTTGATATTAAAAAAACTTTTTATGTACGAGTTAACAACTAATTCAGACGCAGCTTTACTTGAACTATAGGGATCATACCCCCCTAATCTGTCATTTTCTTTAAACGGATGATCAAATTCATTATTTTCATATACTTTATCAGTTGTTACAATAATGATTGAACATTTTTTGTTCAATTTAAAAAGTGAATTTAAAATATTTGCTGTTCCAATAACATTAGTATTAAAAGTTTTCAGAGGTTGTTCATATGATTCCAAAACCAATGGTTGTGCTGCCAAATGAAATATATAATCAGGTTTAAAATTATTTATTTTTTTCGAAACTTCTTCATAATTATTAATATCATGAAAAAATGAATTATCAATTAATGAATCCCCATTTACTGATCTGTACAAGGATTCTTTTTCTGGCTCCAATGAATATCCATGAACAATCGCACCTAATTGTTTTAGCCAGTAGATTAACCATGAACCTTTAAACCCGGTATGACCAGTCACAAAGACTTTTTTACCCCTGTAGTATGAATCTAACTTATCTAATTCAAACATTACCAAACTTTCCATTGAGCTAAATTATTATTCCACAATTTGTTAAGCTCATTTTTATCTCTAAGAGTATCCATAGGTTTCCAAAATCCAGTATGTTGATAAGAATTCATTTGAGAGTCATTTGCAAGATTTTCCATTGGTCCTCTTTCAAAAATTGTTGAATCATCATTTATGTAATCAAACACTTCTGGCTGACAAACAAAATATCCACCATTAATCCAAGGGCCAGTTCCTGGGGGTTTTTCTACAAATGATTTAACAGAACCTTTGGAGATATCAAGCTCTCCAAATCTTCCTTTCATTTTAACACAAGAAACCGTAATTAATTTATTAGAACTTTTATGATCTTGTATCAAATCATTAATATTTATATTAGAGAGTCCGTCTCCATATGTAAACATAAATGGCTTATTATCAGTATATTTTTGAATTCTTTTAATCCTTCCACCTGTCATTGTATTAAAGCCAGTTTCAACTAATGTTATTTTCCATTTTTTTGAGTAAGAGTGATGATACTCAAAAGTATTTTTTTCCAAATCGATTGTTACATCTGAATTATGTAAAAAATAATTTGCAAAATATTCTTTAATAACATAACCTTTATATCCTAAACATATAATAAAATCATTAAACCCATAAAATGAATAATAATTCATTATGTGCCATAGAACTGGAAATCCACCAATTTCCACCATTGGCTTAGGCTTTACAGTTGTTTCTTCGGAAATTCTAGTTCCTAAACCTCCTGCAAGTAGTGCTACTTTCATGTTTTATTATTTTTAGTTTTATACAATTTTTTTAACATATATTTTTTTATCGACTACCACCGGTAGTGTGTTTTGTTTTCAATTCGCATTTTTTAACGGATGTATTCTTTTTTATTTAAAACCATAATCCATTTTTACAAATTCTCAGATAAAGGCTCTTTCTTATCTAGCTACTAGCCTATTTTATCAGCCTTAAAACCCTTCTAATTATTCTTTGGTTTTAAAACTTACCGAACGTCCAGTTTTAGTTTCCCAATCCTTTTCAGGTCTAACTTTTAAATTAGTTTCCCAACCACCTTCAATGGTGTTTATATTTATTTCGTGCTTTTTTGCAAAGCTTAGAAGAGCATTGACATCTTTGGGAAAACAAGTTCCTCCATAGCCTAACATTCCATCGTGACCAGGTACATTTAAATGACTATCTCCTATTCTGCCGTCCGAAATAAAACCTCTTAAAGCATCCTCCCAATTAGCTCCAATCTTATCACAGATTAACTTAAACTCATTCATTATACTGACCTTGGTTGCAAAGAATGTGTTGTTCATATACTTTATAAATTCTGCTGTCTTTGAATCCGTTTGAATTATATTTTTTGATTTAAACCTTTTAACAAATAATTTTTTTGCCGTTTCAGTTAAGCTTATTTCACCACCTAAAATAATTCTTGATTGCGTTAGCATGTCTAATTTAGCTGATCTTTCTGTTAAAAATTCTGGTGAGAATATAATTTTAAAATTCTTGAATTTTTCTGACAAACCTTCTGTAGTTCCAGGCAAGACCGTAGATTTTAAAATATAGATTGGTTTTTCTGTTGCCTTTTCAAAAGCTTTTTCTACATACGATAAATCTTGAGTTCCATCTTTAAACATAGGGGTTGGAACACAAACAAAGACAAAATCGCAATTATGTATTACCGTAAGCTCGTCTATAGTTCTTAATGGATCTATATCATACACAAATACATCAGAAACAGATGAAAATGCAAAAGAGATGGCTTCTCCTACAAACCCATTTCCAAGTACTCCTACCTTTATGTTTTTCATTTAAATAGTATTGACACTTGTTAAATTATTAGCTTTTAAGTCGAGTTTTAATTTCTGAACTAGAGAAACGGTGATTTCTTGAGTTATAATAAATCTCTATTCCTTTTTCAAGGCAATAGGCTTTACCAGTAAAATCTTTGTCTTTGTATTCTTCTCCAATTATTCTTAGATCGATATTAAAAGACCTTAGTATGTCATCCAAATCTTGCTCGGAAACATAAGGAATAATTTCATCTATATACTTGCACCCTTTAAGCTGTATATACCTTTCGATAATAGATTGAGAAGGGGTGTTTTTTTTAGGGCGATCTATAGAGGGGTCCAACTGCAATCCCACTATTAAATAATCACACTTTCCTTTAGCTTGTTCTAGCATCTTTACATGACCAGCATGTAGAAGATCGAACGAAGAAAAAGTAATTCCAACTTTCATAAGTTATATTTTAAAGATCTAAGATGACATAGCTTCGCTAATGGAGTCACAAAAAAAACGTGTTTTATTCACTGAAATTAAAGGCGTAAATATAAATAAAAATACAGTGGGAAAAAAATTAAAACTCATGGGGGCTAATAGAATATATTGTGTTAGTATGGTCCAATTAAATATTTTAAATTTGTCGTATGACTAGATATCTATTACTGTTTTTGTTAGTTCTAATTAACTCTTGCTCTTATCCAAAGTTAAATAGAGATGAGCTTGTTTATGACAATGACTTTGAAAAAAGTGTTTTAACTGAAATTAATGGCGGCTCAATTAGCGATTACAACAACACAAAAGTTTTAGGAAACTACAACAATGATGGGTTTACTTTGCATTTAAGTGATATTGGAGATCATGATTATGTTTATGTTTCTTTTGATTTATACAT
>Ga0209383_1000352_pt1 | contig 33233 bp, 31 predicted proteins | sample CoawatmetaG02DNA_FD_187510 | JGI IMG/M metagenome (GOLD analysis project Ga0209383, IMG submission 187510) | Marine microbial communities from the West Antarctic Peninsula - Coastal water metaG029-DNA (SPAdes) (version 2) | ecosystem: Environmental > Aquatic > Marine > Coastal ... | reverse complement strand
TGCAATATCTACACCTAAAGAATCTGAGGTTAACGCAGGTCATACTTGTATTAAAGGAAGATATGCATTTGGATTTTATGATCACCCTGACAGATTAAAAACACCTTTAATTAAAAGAAATGGAAAGTTTGAAGAAGCATCATGGGATGAAGCATATGACTTTATTAAAAAAGAATTAAACAGAATTACAAATGCTAATGGACCAGACGCGGTTGCAGGTATTTCTTCAGCAAGATGTACTAATGAGGAAAATTATGTTTTTCAAAAAATGATTAGGGCAGCAATAGGAACAAATAATATTGATTGTTGTGCAAGAATTTGTCACTCACCTACCGCGTGGGGTATGCAACAAACATTTGGTACAGGTGCAGCTACAAATTCTACTGAGGATATTTACCATGCAGATTTATTTATGATTATTGGAGCAAATCCAACAAATGCTCACCCTGTTACTGGTGCTAAAATTAAGCAACAGGTAATGAAAGGTAAAAAATTAATAGTATTAGATCCTATTACTACCGAACTTGCGAAACTTGCTGATTATCATATCAAGCTTAGACCAGGAACTAATGTAGCCATACTGAATATGATGCTACATTTTATTATAAAATCTAAACTTTATGACAAAGATTTTGTTAGAGATAGAACAGAAGGATTTGATAATTTTATTAAAGAGATTGAAAGACAAGATATGGATCATTTAGCAAAAGTTGCTGGAGTAGATAAGCAGCTTGTTAAAGAAGCTGCAATTGCTTATGCAACAGCTAAAAATTCAATGGAATTTCATGGTCTTGGTGTGACAGAGCAAGAACAAGGATCTAAAACTGTAATGTTAATTGCAGACCTTGCAATGATAACTGGAAATATTGGTAGAAAAGGTGTTGGTGTTAACCCATTAAGAGGTCAAAATAACGTTCAAGGTGCTGCTGATATGGGTTGTCAACCTCATCAGGGTGCAGGTTATTACGAAGTAGCTGATGAAAAAATTCAAAATTTCTACACAGAAAAATATGGAGTAGTTCACCCAACTAAAGCTGGTTTAAAAATTCCGGAAATGTTTGATGGTGCAATAAATAAAGATGTTAAGGCTGTGTGGATTATTGGAGAAGATATTGTTCAAACAGATCCTAACAGTAAACATGTGATAGATGCAATGAATGCATTAGAGCTATTAGTAGTTCAAGAAATTTTTATGAGTGAGACTGCAAAACTTGCAACAGTAGTATTACCTGGAACAACTTTTTTAGAAAAAGATGGAACCTTTACTAATACTGAAAGAAGAATTCAAAGAGTAAATAGAGCAGTACCTCCTCTACCTGGTACAAAAACAGATGGAAATATTGTAACTGATATGATGCAAAAATTAGGTTTTGATCAACCAACATATGATGCTGATCAAGTCCTTGCAGAAATTGCAGATGTGGTTCCTTTCTTTAAAGGAGTTACTAGAGAAAGACTTGGTAAAATGGGTTTACAATGGCCTGTTCAAGAAGACGGAACTGATACTCAAATCTTACACCAAGAAACTTTCAAAATTGGAAAAGGGAGACTTAAAAATTTTGATTGGAAAGAATCTACAGAAGTTGCAACCAACAAAAAAGATTATCCTTTAATCTTAACAACAAGTAGAGTTCTTCAACATTATAATGCTGCAACAATGACAAGGCGTACTAAAAATATCAACATAGTTTCTGAAGATTTATTATTGGTTCATCCAAAAGATGCAGAAAAACGAGATTTAAATACTGGTGATATAGGTAGACTATATTCTGGAAGAGGAGAAGTTGCCTTAAAAGTAGAAGTAACAGATAAAGTTAAAGAAGGAATTGTATTCACAACATTCCATTTTCCTGAGCATATGGTTAATATGGTGACGGGTCATGGAAAAGATGAAGAGACAATGTGTGCAGAATATAAAGTGTCTTCTGTAGAAATTCAAAAAATATCAAATCAATTTAAAACAATAGTTGAGCCCAAAGAAAATCAAGCTGAAGTTAATTAAATAAAATGACCATCGGTTGGCATTTTGATAATACTTATTCAAAATTACCTAATACTTTTAAAGAGAATATTAAGCCAACCCCTGTTCATGATCCTGAATTAGTAATCTTAAATAATGAACTGGCTAAAGATTTAAATTTAAATTTTTCTAAAATAGATAAAAAAGATTTATCACAACTCTTTTGTGGTAATTCATTACCCAAAGGAACAAATACTATTGCTCAGGCATATGCAGGCCATCAATTTGGCCATTTTACAATGTTAGGAGATGGACGAGCAGTACTTTTAGGTGAGCATTTAGTGGCTCAAAAAGATCGTTTTGACATTCAATTTAAGGGATCAGGCAGAACATCGTTTTCAAGGGGTGGAGATGGTCGGGCTGTTTTAGGGCCTATGTTGAGAGAATATATTATTAGTGAAGCAATTAATGCTTTAAAAATTCCAACAACAAGAAGTCTTGCTGTGGTGAAAACAGGAGAAAAAGTAGTAAGAGAAAATTTATTACCTGGAGCTATCTTAACACGTGTTGCGTCGAGTCACATAAGAGTTGGAACTTTTCAATATATTGCAGCAAAGCAAAATATTGATGAATTAAAAATTCTTGTAGATTACACAATTAATAGACACTTCCCTGAGATTAGATCATCTAATAATAAAGCTTTAGATTTATTAAATCTAGTGATGGAAAGACAATGTCAACTTGTAAATAATTGGATGCGTGTTGGATTTATACATGGTGTGATGAATACTGATAATACAGCTATCTCTGGAGAAACAATTGATTATGGTCCTTGTGCATTTATGGATCATTACAATCCTAAAACTGTTTTTAGCTCAATAGATAAATTAGGTCGATATTCTTTTTCAAATCAACCTCCAATAATTAAATGGAATTTATCTAGATTTGCAGAATGTCTTATTCCTTTAATTGATAGAAATGAAGATGCTGCAATTAAAATTGCCAATGAGAGTATTGATAACTTTCAAAAAATCTATGAAACAAAGTGGTTAAATATGATGAGAGATAAGCTTGGATTATTTGGTGTAGATAAAGATGATAAAAAATTGATAAATAATTTATTAAATTGGATGGAAAATAATAAAGCTGATTATACAAATACCTTTTGCTATCTAATGAATATTAAAATTAATGATGATGAAGTTTATAAAGATAAAGGTTTTATCAGTTGGTTGGATAGTTGGAAAAAAAGATCTTTAATGAATAATATTTCTAAAGAAAAACAACTAGATATTATGAAAAATGTTAATCCAATAATTATTCCAAGAAATCATAAAGTTGAAGAAGCTTTAACATCTGCAAATGAAGGTAATCTTGAAGTTATGAACAAACTATTATCTATTTTGAAGAAACCTTATGAAAATCAAAAAGATATCAAAGAATATCAATCTCCTACAAGCAAAAAAGGTTATCAAACATTTTGTGGGACTTAAATTTATAATACGTAAGGCTCGGGTCTTGCATTATTTTCAAGAACTCTTTCAACTGCAAAATCACTAATATCAATAGTTTGATAAGATCCTGTTGTAATTAACTCTGTTAATGCTCTACCAATTCCTGGTGCTTGCATTAAGCCTCTTCCCGTAAAACCTGATGCCATATAAACATTATCAAATTTGGGGTGCTTACCAACCACTGCATTATTATCTAATTTGTTACAATCATAATAGCCCGCCCAACCTCCAGTTAATTTTAACTCTTCAAAAGCTGGTATTCTTTGAGCCAATGCAGGCCATACTAATTCTTCGAAATCATTCCAAGCTGGCTCTAAATCAGTAGCATCAAATACTGAATTTGGTGAACCTGCCAAATATTCTCCACCTTCAGGTCTCCAATAAACACCTGTTGTTAGGTCTCCAGTTAATGGCATTTCTTTAATATATTTGGGGCATTTAACTCTAAAAACCGTATGTTTTTGAGGAACCACAGGTATATCCTCAAGCAATTCTTTAGTCCAACAACCTGCTGCTGAAATTATTGTTTTAGCTTTTATTTCTGAAATACTTTTTACATCACCTTTTATAAATTCTGCACCTAGTTCAATTGCTTTACTTTTTAAAGCACTATGGAACATAAATGGATCTATCCAACCCTCACTTTGATTGTCGGTATAAGTTGCCGTTTCAATACCTTCACTATTTATGTAGGGAAAAATTTTGGATAATTCAGAACCCATAATGTTTTTTGTTCCAGCATCACAATCTTTATGATTTTCTAAAGCTTTATATTGTTCTTCCGCATGTTCTGGACCAAACATTAATAGATAACCATTTGCTACCATGCTTGCTGTGGGATTAGGGTTTTTTTTCGTTTTTAAAAGCTCAGGTATTTTGAAAATAAATTCTCTTGCAAATTTTCCAAGTAAGATGTTTTCCTTTTGAAAAAATTGTCTTCTAAATCCACCTAATGATAATGGGAATGAAGCAGTTTTATAAGTTGGGTCTCTCTCTATTACCTTTACTTTTCTACCTTCTTTAGACAAAAAATAAGCACTTGCAGTGCCTATTATTCCACCTCCAATAATTACAACATCATCCATTATTAATTTATTAAAATTAAGTTAAAATTGAGAATTAATGCAAAGCAACACCAAAGTAAATAAGGAATCATCAAATATACACTTGTCATTGTGACAGGTTTAAACCGTAAAATAAGATTTATGATTAAAGCAATCAATATAATTAAGACAATTAAAGCCATGGCCATATTATGAAAAACAAAAAAGACTATACTCCAAGTTGTATTAGTTATTAAATGAATAAAATAAATATAAACTGTATTCATATTTCTATTTTTATTGTGCCAAAAATTCCAAATAGCAATTGTCATCATTAAATAAAGTGTTGTCCAAACAGGTCCAAAAATCCAGTCTGGTGGATTAAAAGATGGTTTAATGAGCAAAGAATACCAGGGTTCCTTAAAACTAATTGTTGCAAGACCTCCTATTAATGATGCGGAAAATGTTACTAGAGCAAATAGTAAAAAAGATAAAATTTTGTTTTTAAGCATTTCCATATTATACATTGATTTATGGAAGATAAAAAAGTTATTTGGATAACAGGTGCTAGCAGTGGAATTGGTAGGGCTTTAGCTTTAAAGTTTGCAAGTGAAGGATGGGTTGTAGCGGCTTCAGCAAGACGAGAAAATTTACTGCAAGACTTAAATAAAGAGAATCAAAATATTCACTCGTTTCCTTTGGATGTAACAAATATCGATCAATGTAAATCTGTTTTTAAAAGTATTATTGAAAAATTTAACAATGTTGAAATATCCATATTTGGAACTGGCATACATGACCCTAAATCTGAAAAAGAATTTAATCTTGATAAGATTAGAAAAATTATGGAAGTTAATTATTTTGGAACAATGAATTCGATTAACTCTGTTTATAATTATTATAATCAAAAGAAAAGTGGCCAAATATCTATTATTTCTTCTGTTGCTGGATATAGAGGTTTGCCTGCTGCAGGAGCATACTGTGCCTCTAAATCAGCGTTAACAAGTTTTGCAGAAAGTCTTCATTTTGAAATGAAAATAAAAAATGTTCGAGTTTCACTAGTAAGTCCTGGTTTCATTAAAACACCCATGACCAACCAAAATGATTTTCCAATGCCGATGATAAAACCACCAGAATTTGCTGCTGAACAAATTTATATAGGTTTAGTCAAAAAGAAAGGTTTTGAAATTCATTTCCCAAAAGTCTTTACTTATTTTTTGAAGTTTTTAAGTATTCTACCTAGCAGTATTTATTTTCGAATTGTTGAAAAAGGTATGAAAAAAATAGATTCCTAGTCTTTCATAAACATAACTGTAAGTTCAGCAACTTTTATTCCAAACTTAGTCATTGTAGCTCTATTGATTGCTACTTTTTCATCTTGCATAAAAATCCAATCATCAAATGTAATTTTCATTTCTTTACCCTTAACAGGAACTAACAAGACATATTCAAATTTAAAAGCAGGTCCGTATGAATAACCTTTTGCTTTTCCCACTACATCGCCTGCTGTACCTTCATAATTATGTTCATCAATCTTATCTATTGTCCATTTTCTTTCTTGGACTTCACCATCATTCCAATTAAATTTTTCATTTAAAATTAATTGTTTGCCATCCCACTCACCATTTAAATCAGCAGAAAATTGTCTAGTTACTTCTCCAGATCTATTTTGTAAAATTCCCCAGGCTTTTACATTGCCAGATAAATACTCCTCTATGATTAATCTAGGTTTTTGATCTTTAAAGTCTATTGGTTTCATATTGTTTCCTGTGCAACTAGTTAATAAAATAAATGATAAAAAAGCAATTATAATTTTCATAAGGTTATTTATTATATAAAGAGAATTGAATCAAATCTATATTTCGAGATTTAAAGCCAGCTTCACAATATGAAAGGTAAAATTGCCACATCTTTTTAAAAGTTAAATCAAAACCCTGGTCTTTTATTGTTTCCCATTTATTATTAAACTCATCTCTCCAAATAATAAGCGTATCCGAATAATGATCAGCATAAGAATTATATTCTCCAAATTTCAAACCATTCATATCAATATAATTTTGCAGTTCATTTTTAGATGGTAAAAATCCTCCAGGAAAAATATATTTTTGGATGAAATCTTGTTTATTTTTATAACGTTCAAATAAACTATCAGCTATTGTTATTGCTTGTATACCTACAGTTCCCGATGGAGCTAAATTCTCTTTAATTGTATTAAAGTAACTATTGAGATAATTTTGGCCAACTGCCTCTATCATTTCTATAGACACTATATGATCATACTTGCCGTTAAGATCCCTGTAATCTTTAATTTCTATGTTAACCTTTTCATTAAGTCCGCACTTATGAATCTTTTCTTTTGCAAATTCGAATTGTTTTTTTGAAATTGTAATGCAGTCTAATTTAACATCATAATTAGTACCCAAATATTCAGCAAAACCACCCCACCCACATCCAATTTCTAAAATTTTGTTACCAACACTAGGTTTTAAAAGGTCTATTAATTTTTGATATTTATTATTCTGAGCAAAATAAAGATCTTGTTTTGGGTTTTCAAATATTGCACTTGAATAAGTTAAAGTTTTATCTAGCCATAAAGAAAAAAAGTCATTTCCAAGATCATAATGTTTTGCAATGTTCTCTTTACTTCTATTTTTTGTATTTTTTATAACTTTATTCTTAAAGAAATTGATTAAAGGTAAATCTAAAATACCTGAAAATTTATATATAATTTTTATATTTCTGGCTGTTAACTCAATTAAATCAGAAAGATTATCAGTAATAAAAAAATCTTTCATATAAGACTCTCCCAAACCTATACTGCCATTTTTAATTAAATTGTAGGTTAAGCTTTGGTCTTTAATTGTTAGCGTTACTTTTAATTTATCCTTTGGATTCCCAAATTTTAAAATCTCTCCATCAATTTTTGTTATTTCGAGGAAACCATGTTTGATGTTTTTTAGCGAATTAAATACAATTGAATCTGAAATTTTATAAATTATCATTAATTTTCTATAGTAATATTATTTTTAATCTTAATTTTTTTTTTTATAAACTTAATTCCTTTTACCCATAATTTAAATGCCTCAAAGTGTATCGCTAAAATAATCTTAAATGTCATTAGTGGATGTTTTAAATAAGATTTGATCAAATTGATGTTATTTAATTCACTTTTAACACCATCTTGTGATGCATAAAGAATTTTACCTTCAGGGTCCTGCAAATCAATAATCACTGAAATCTTATTACCTGGTTTTAATAATCTAAAAAAATAAATACAATTCATTGATATAAATGGTGATACATAAAATTTTTTTTTACACACATGCTGTATTAAATTTTGATCTTTTTTAGTTTTAAAAACATAAGTATGTTGTTCACCAAATGTATTCTTAACCTCATAAAGAATAGCTATTAGATCAGAATTTTTATCATAGATATAGAATACACTTAAAGGATTGAACACATATCCAAATATTCTAGGATAGCACAAAAGTTTAATTTGAATGTTGCTACATTCAACATCATTTTTTTTTAAATGGTTTATGACCCAATTTTTAAGTGAACTTCCATCTCTAGCACCATGATCTTTATTAAAGAAACTAATAATATTAAATTTGCCATATGAGAACAATTTTAAAGTTTTATCTAATAACTCTATTTCTGACAAATCTATAAGCAATGAGAATACTCTATAATTGAAGGTGTAAATTTTTGGCTTAAACCTTTTATGAATTACAGTTCCAGTATAAATATAAGAATGTTTAATCATTAAGCATTTTTAGCATATCAATAGAAGACTTTATTCCATCCTCATGAAAACCATAACCAAAATAACTCCCACAAAATAAAATATTTTTTTTATTCTGAATTTTTTGTAGATTGCATTGGTTTGATAGTGCATCTGCATCAAAATAAGGGTGAGTAAACTTGACTTTTTTAAATATTTTATTGGGAGGTATTTCTCTAAATGGATTAATTGTTAAGAAAATATCTTTATCTATCTTTAAGTTTTGTAACTGGTTTAACCAGTATGTTACTGATGTTTTTTCGATATTATCCGCACTCATTGACGAATTCCAAGAACACCATGCTTTCTTATTTCTAGGCATAATACTTTCATCAAAATGAATAATAGCTATATTTTCTCTATATTTAAAATTTTTTAATACTAACTCTTCGTCTAAAGTTGGATTATCAATTATTTTTAAAGCCTCATCTGCATGTGTTGCAATTACAACTTTGTCATAATCAAAAAACTCATTCTCTTCGCCATAAAAAATTTTAGCTCCAAAATTATTTCTAACAACTTTATTTATATTATAATTTTTAAAATGTTCTCCACTAATTTGGCTTATTACTTTATCCACATATGTTTTGCTTCTATTTGCTACAGTATACCATTGAGGTCTATCTTTTATTTTAAACAAACCATGATTTTTAAAAAAATTTAAAAAAAATGATAATGGCATTTGTGTAGCTTCAAATGGTGGCATTGACCAAATTGCTGATACCATTGGGATAATATGATAATTAATAAAATAATCTGATATTTTTATTTCTTTTAAATATGCTCCTAATGTTATTGATTTAACTTCTTCTGTTTCTATTTTTTCACAGTTTTTATAAAAACTAATTATTTCAAAAAACATTTTAATAAACTTTAAATTCAATAAGTTTTTTTTATTTGAAAAAATTCCCCCTAAACCTTTACCACAATATTCCATGTCACTACCATTTACAGATACTGAAAATGACATATCACTTTTCTCGATCTCTATTTTGTTTTCTACAAAAAAATTAATTAAGTTTGGATAGGTATTTTTATTAAATACCATAAATCCAATATCAACTGATACTTCTTTATTATTTTCAAAAATAACTTTTAATGTATTTGCGTGACCACCGAATTGATTTTCTTTTTCAAATAAATCAACCTTATGTTTTTTGGACAGATAATAAGCTGCACTTAATCCAGATATGCCAGCACCAACTACAGCAATTTTCATCTTGATAAATCTTTAAGCTGCTGAGTCTTCGTACTCTTCCATTGATGGGCATGTACAAAATAAATTTTTATCTCCATAAACATTGTCTACTCTCGAAACTGGAGGCCAATATTTATTTACCTTTAAAAATTCCGAAGGATATGCAGCCTCTTCTCTTTCATACTTATGATCCCATTTATTAGAGGTTAATTCAACGTGAGTATGTGGCGCATTCTTTAATGGATTGTCAATTTTATCATATTTGCCAGATTGAATTTTATCTATCTCTTGTTTTATTTTTTGTAATGTTGAGCAAAATTTGTCAATTTCACTCAAACTTTCGCTTTCAGTTGGTTCAATCATCATTGTTCCAGCTACAGGCCAAGACATTGTTGGTGCATGATAACCAAAATCGATTAATCTTTTTGCAATATCCTCTTCAGTTATACCTGTTTCACTTTTTATTTTTCTAATATCAATAATACATTCATGAGCTACGTTGCCACTTTTTCCCTTATACAAAATTGGGAATGAGTCCTTAAGTTTATGAGCAATATAATTTGCATTTAGTATTGCAACTTGTGATGCTTTTCTTAACCCCTCAGAACCCATCATCTTTATATACATCCATGAAATTGATAGAATGCTTGAGCTTCCCCATGGTGCTGCTGATACGGCCCCCATTCCTGTTGCTGGACCACAATCTTTAATTACTGAATGTTTAGGTAAAAATATTTCTAGATGTTTTTTACATGCTATTGGGCCCATGCCAGGTCCGCCTCCGCCATGAGGTATGCAAAATGTTTTATGTAAATTTATATGACAAACATCAGGTCCAAAATTTCCTGGCTTTGCAATTCCAACTAATGCATTTAAGTTTGCTCCATCCATATAAACTTGCCCTCCATGGCTATGAATAAGATCACAAATTTCAGTTATCTTTTCTTCAAATACACCATGTGTTGAAGGATACGTAACCATTAATGCTGCAAGATTATCAGAATGTTCTTCAACTTTATTCTTTAAATCATCAAAGTCTACATTTCCATGTTGGTCACATTTAACAACAACAACTTTCATACCTACCATCTGTGCACTTGCTGGATTTGTGCCATGTGCAGAACTAGGTATCAAACATACGTTACGATTAGTTTCGTCATTTTTTTCATGAAATTTACGTATTACCATCAACCCTGCAAACTCTCCTTGAGCTCCAGCATTTGGCTGTAATGATACACCTGAAAATCCAGTGATTGATCTTAACCAATTTTTTAAATCAGTAAATAGTTCTCTATAACCATCCATTTGTTCTACTGGAGAAAAAGGGTGTGGCTGAGAAAACTCTTTCCATGTAACTGGTATCATTTCAGATACTGCATTAAGCTTCATCGTGCATGAACCCAAAGCAATCATAGATTTATTTAAAGCAATATCAGAGTCTTCTAATCTTTTTAGATATCTAAGCATTTCAGTTTCAGAATGATAGTTATTAAAAACTGGGTGATCTAAATATGTTGAAGTTCTTAATAAGTTTTTTGGTAAATTGGATAAATTTTCATTCATAGACTCTTTTATAGTTTCTGAACAATTGAAGATTTTTAATAACTGATTGGCTCTAAAAATATTTTTTCTCTCATCAAAAGAGACTGCTAACATTTCTGAGTTTACCTTTCTAATATTAACATGCTGATCTAAAGCATTTTTATAAATTTTGTCTGTTTTATCTAAAGTTTTGACTGTAACAGTGTCAAAAAAATTGTCAGAGTAAAGTTCATATCCAGATTGTTTTAATTTATCTGCAAAATTTTTTGTTAATTGCGAAACACTTTCTGCAATTTTTTTAATACCTTGTGGGCCATGGTAGACAGCATAAGCGGCAGAAACTATTGCTAATAATGCTTGAGCTGTGCAAATATTACTTGTCGCTTTATCTCTTCTTATATGTTGCTCTCTTGTTTGAAGTGCGAGTCTGTAAGCTTTTTTTCCATGTCTATCTACTGATACACCAACTATTCTACCTGGCATTGATCTTTTATACTCATCTTTTGTAGCAAAAAATGCAGCATGTGGACCTCCATAGCCCATTGGAATTCCAAAACGTTGTGAACTTCCAACTGCTATATCTGCACCTAGTTCTGCTGGTGTTTTAAGTTTTGCTAAAGCCAATAAATCACAAACCAAAACTGCTTTTCCATTTAGTTTGTGTATTTTGCTAATGGCTTCACTTGGATCCTTAATATCTCCTAATGTGCCTGGATATTGAATAATCCCACATATTATATCCTCTTTGATATCTTTATCTTCATCTCCAACTATTATTTCTAACCCTAATGGTTCTGCTCTTGTTTTGATAACATCAATAGTTTGTGGATGGCAATTTTTTGAAACAAAAACTTTTTTATTCTCCGATTTAGATACCCTGTAACTTAAACCCATGGCCTCTGCTGCTGCTGTTCCCTCGTCTAGTAGAGATGCATTAGCAATATCCATACCTGTAAAATCTATAACCATTTGTTGAAAGTTGAGTAACATCTCAAGTCTACCTTGCGCTACTTCAGGCTGGTATGGAGTGTAAGAAGTATACCACCCTGGATTTTCTAATATATTTCTAAGTATCACGTATGGAGTATAAGTTCCATAGTAACCCATTCCTATAAAGCTTGAATAAACTTCATTTTTTTTAGCAATATTTTTTAATTTTCTAAGTGCTTTATATTCAGAGTTTGGATCACCAATATCCAAATCATCTTTAAGAAGAATTTTTTCTGGTACAGTATCTTTTATTAACTCATCTAAGTTTTTATAACCCAGCTCTTTAAGCATAATATTTTGTTCTGCCTCAGATGGGCCTATATGTCTTTGTATAAAATCTTTTTGAGCATTTTTTAACATTTAATTAGCACTTTCTTTTGAAAATTTTTCATATTCTTCTTTATTCATTAATGAATCCATTTCAGATTTATCAGTAATTTTTAGTTTAAAAAACCAAGCTTCATTCTCTGGATCTGTGTTAACTTTTGCAGGATCATCAACAATTGATTGGTTATTTTCAATAATTTCTCCTGATACAGGTGTGTAAATGTCACTTGCAGCTTTCGTAGATTCTACCACACCAGCATTACCATCTTTAGCAACAGATGATCCTATCTCTGGCAACTCTACAAAAACAATATCTCCCAACATCTCTGTTGCGTGTTGCGTAATTCCTATAGTAGCCACATCTCCATCTAATTTAATCCACTCATGTTCTTTAGAAAACTTTACTTCACTCATTTGTTTGCTCCTTTCACATAACTTTTTTTATAAAATGGCAAACTACTTATACTTGCCGGGTATTTTTTTCCCCTAACTTCTAAAAAAACTTTTGTATCTATTTTGGAAAATGAACTTTCTATATATCCCATAGCTATTGACACTTGAATACTTGGTCCAAAAGTTCCACTTGTAATTTCACCAATATTTTCATTGTCTTCACTAAATATAACCGTGTTTTCTCTAGCTATAATTCTTCCCTCAGGTTTAATACCAACTCTTACTTTACTTGTACCGTTTTCTATTTGAGATCTAATTTTTTCAAAACCTATAAAACCACCAGAAATAATTCTATTTTTAGATATTGCCCATTTTAAATTAGCTTCGATAGGGCTTTTGTTAATATTCATATCATGTCCATACAAACAAAGTCCTGCTTCTAATCTCAAAGTATCTCTTGCTCCTAGTCCAATTAAATTTGCCCCTTCATTAATTAGTTTTTCTGTAAAAACTTCTGCATATTTATTTTTAATTGATATTTCAAAACCATCTTCACCCGTATAACCTGATCTAGTAATATAGACGCTCTCATCTAAGTAATTAAAACTACTACCATTCATAAACTTTAATTCAGAGACGCCATGAATTATTGTTTCTAATATCTTTACTGCTTTAGGGCCCTGAATGGCTATAAGTGACAATTCTTCACTTAAATTCATTTCATATTTATCACCTAGTAATTTTTTCAATAGTTCAAAGTCTGAATATTTACAGGCAGCATTTAATACAATATTAAAACCACCCACTACCTTAGTGATAATTAAATCATCATGAATGCCTGCTTCATCATTCATTAAAAAGCTATATTTTGATTGGTTTAGTTTGCAATTCTTTAATTCAACGGGGAAAATTTTTTCAAGGTCTTCAGCTAATAAGTTATCACCTTTAATAAAGAGCTGCCCCATGTGAGACACATCAAAGATACCTGCGCTCTCTCTTGTACTTTTGTGTTCTTCGATAATGCCCTTTGAATACTGAATAGGCATTTCATAACCTGCAAATGAAACTAATTTTGCTCCATATTTTTTGTGTAATGAATTTAATGCTGTTACTTTATTTTCCATATTAACTCTTCTTTACCCATCTGTATGTTTGCCTGAGAGTTTTGCTCCTTCGGCGAGAATTTAATCTCTTTCCAGAGTTAATATGCTACGGTCCTTTTGCCTGAGAGATTCCTGGGTGGTTGCTCCTTCGGCCTGACGAATTTCCCTAATATTATGGGCTCAATCATGTCTCCCGTATTCTTCTATGAATTAGTGTTAAGCTAATTCAGTAATAGCATTATATGAATAAATAGAAGTTATATCAAGCAAGTTTTATCTGCTTCATCTAATGGCTTTTTCTTTTTTATTGTTTAAAAGTAAAGACGAAAACTGAATTAAAACTGCAAATAAAATAATTCCCCCACCAATTAAAGTAAATGATGAAGGTCTTTCGCTGGCAAATAAAAATGCCCATAGTGGACCGAGTACAGATTCAGATAACATTATAACACCTACCATGGCTGAAGGGGTGCTTCTTGCTCCAATAGTTATGAATATAAAACCGAAACCCACTTGAAAAAAACCTGCTAAAAAACCTAAAAATATGTCATTAGGAGAGACCATTAAACTGTGTGAATAATAGATACATACGCTTAATCCAATTAAACATGAACTTATTCCAGCAACAAATTGTGCAGGAACCATATCCACAGTAGGAAATTTTCTTACAATCATTATTAGGACCGCAAATGTGATAGGCATTGTAAAAGCAGCTAAATTTCCAGAAAGATTGCCTGGCTTCATGTCATTACCTACCATGAGGATAACTCCTGAAATAGCCAATATTATTGAAACTAAAGTGATTATTGAAATTTTTTCTTTCAAAAATAAATAACCAAAAATTGCAAGAAATAAAATCTGCAACGATATTATAAAATTAGTATTAGCAACCGATGTGTTTGACATCGCATAAACATAACCACAAAATCCAAACGATAATATAATGCCGCCAAAAATACCAGGCAATCCAGACTTATAGAAAGAGTTTAAGGTTTTCTTTTTATATGTAATTATTAGAAAAGCTAAAACAGTTAAGGTAAAAAAGAGAGATCTCCAAAATAGAATTTGCCACTCGGTAGATCCTTCAAACTTTTTAACAATAAGACCACCAAAACTTAAGCTTAAAGCACCCATAAAAATTAATAATGGACCTGGTATTTTATTAATTATATTCATTAAATTTGTGAAATTAAATTCTGAGTTTCCATTTCATACAACTTAAATAATGTTTCTGCAGCAGATAATTCAATTTCTTTAAATTTAATCTTTGAACCAGGTGATAATTGAACTAATCTGTCATAATCAGCACCTACAACAACTCCTATCTTTGGATAACCACCTATTGTTCCATGATCAGATAGCATGATAATTGGATTACCATCAGCTGGTACTTGAATTACACCTTTTAACAAACCTTCAGATTTAATATTAGTGTTTACTATATTTTCAATTACTGGTCCTTCTAATCTCATTCCCATTCTGTCAGATAATTTTGAAACTGTAAATTCTTTTTCAAAAAAAAGTTTTTTTCCTTCTTCTGAAAAATAATTAAAGTTAGTTCCTTTGATTACTCTTATGTTTTCTATCTTTGAATTAAAATAATTAATTTTTTTCTTATCTTGATTTAAATTTATTTTAGAAATATTTATTATTTGATTGTTATCTAATTTTTTACCATCATTAGAACCAATATTGGCTTTTGTGTTTATGGAATAGCTTCCCCATTGAGATCTAATGTCAAACTCTCCACTTATAGCTAAATATCCATAAACAGATCTATTTGTTGATAAGATATCAATCTCATCTCCATTTTCTAATTGATAGGTTTGATAACATTTTCCATCAATTTCATTATCTTTTTTCCTCAATTTAAAAATAACGTCTCCTGTGATAACAATACTAGTTTTATCACCATTAAACTTTATTAAAGGACCCTGGTATGCAAACTCTATAACTGGTAAATCTAATTTATTGCCAACCAGTTTATTTGCTAATAAGAAATTTCTATTATCCATAGCTCCACTAAAAGGAATACCTATATGATATAAATTATTTCTTCCTTTATCCTGAAAAGTTGTATGAATTCCTGCTCTTATTATTTCAAAATAACTTTTATTCATTATAATTATTATATTTATCTAAAGTTATTTGTTTAAAAATAATTATATCTCCAGGATTAATTAAATTTGGATCTTTTTCTTTTGAGCTATCAAATACTTCCAAAGGCGTGTTGCCAATAATATTCCAACCACCGGGACTTTCAAAAGTATAAATATTTGAAAATTGCTCTGTTAATCCGACAGATCCCTTAGGAACTTTTACTCTAGGTGTTTCCAATCTTTGAGCTCTCATATTTTCATCTAAATCACCCAAGAAGGGCATGCCAGCAATAAAACCTGTCATATAACAGAAATATTCTTTATTGAAAAAATTTTCTAAAATTTTTTCTTTATCTAAATTTAATTTTTTTTCTAGTCTTTCCATATCTAGTGAAAATGAGGCATCACAACAAACTGGTATTTGTAATGTCTTATTATTAATTTTTTCTGTTTCATTAATTTCAAGATTTTTAATTTTATCCTCAACTTCTTTAAAATTTGTTACTCTTAAATCGTAAGATATGATCAACTTATTATATGAAGGCGTTAGATTGATTATTCCCTCAATATCTTTTTTCTTAATAGTGTGAAAATATTTTATTACCTCAGAATTAACCTGTTTATTAACCTCAATACCAAAATCACAGTATAAAGCTGCATCACCAAGATTTGATATATATTTTATCATGCCATGTTATACTTCAACAATTAAGACTATGGAAATTAATATAAATTGTGACCTAGGTGAAAAATCTAAACATCATTCTAATAAGTATGATCCTGATTTACTTGAAATAGTAAATTCTGCAAATGTTGCTTGTGGTTTTCATGCTGGTGACAATGAGTCTATGAGTCAAGTAGTTCAAATATCAAAAAAAAATAAAGTGAGTATTGGTGCTCATCCATCCTTCAATGATCTTGAGAATTTTGGAAGAAAAAGAATGGATCTTTCTTCTGTTGAAATTAAAAAATTAGTAATTGATCAATATGAAATTTTACAAAAAATTGCTAGTGAACATGGGGAGCCTGTCACTCATATTAAACCTCATGGTGCCTTAAATAATATGGCTTGTGAAGATATTGAGTTAGCAACTATTTTAGCTAAAACTATAAATGAAATTAGTAAAGATTTGATCTATCTGGTACCAACAGGATCAAAAATGGAAGATGCTGCTAAAAAATTAAATATGAAAATCGCTTGTGAGATTTTTGCAGACAGAAACTATGAAGATGATGGAAATTTAGTTTCTAGAAAAAAACCACACGCCTTGATAACTGACCCTGAACAAGCAAAAAGACATGTATTAAGTATGGTAAAAAATCAGTCACTTAATTGCCACAGTGGTAAGCAAATACCTTGCGAAATAGACTCTGTATGCATACATGGTGATAATGAAAGTTCATTGGCTACAGCTAAATCAATTAGAGATAATCTGATAGAAAATGGACTTGAATTAAAACCTTTAAACTTAATGGAGAAATTTATCTAATGATAATCAAAACTATTTTTACTTTTTTTTTATTTATTTTATTAACTTTAAATTCATATTCCGCAGGTTCTAGCGATGACAGTTCTAGTAAAGTTAAATCTAATTATGACAAAGCAGTTGTAATTATTAAATCTGCAAAAAAATATGAAAAAAAAGGTAAAACTGAAAAAGCTAATAAAAGATATAAAAAGGCTTTGGCTCTTTTAATTAAATCTAACGAAAAAAAACCAAATAAAGCTGACACTCTTAACTATCTGGGATTTACAACAAGAAAGTTAGGTGATTATGATGGAGGTGAAAAATATTATCTTCAAGGGCTAGCTTTAGAACCTAATCACATAGGTATTAACGAATATTTAGGTGAACTTTATGTGGTTACTAGCAGAATTGATTTAGCTAAAGAAAGACTCAATATTTTAAAGTCATGTAATTGTGAAGAATATGATGAGCTTAAAGAAATAATTGATGGAAAGAAAAAATCTAAATATTAGATTTAATTAATATTTTGTGACATTTTGTTGGGTAGCCATAGAGCTATTTCAGGAAAAATTATAATAATTATTACTGCTAAGATCATTAATAAAAATAGTGGAAAAGCACTTTTTGCAATAAAGGACATATCTCTATTAGCCATTCCTTGGAGTACAAATAAATTGAATCCTACTGGGGGAGTAATTTGTGCCATCTCCACAACAATCACAAGATAAATTCCAAACCAAATCATATCAAAACCAGCTTGCCTGATCATGGGTTCTATAATTGCCATTGTTAAAACTACAGCAGAGATTCCATCTAAAAACATTCCAAGAATAATGTAAAAAATAGTCAAAATAAAAATCAGCATATATGGTGACAAATTTAGTTCTTGGATCCAAATAGCCAAGTTTCTAGGTAGACCTGTAAAGCCCATTGCTAATGATAAAAAAGTAGATCCTGCTAAAATAAATGCAATCATACATGATGTTTTTGTTGCACCCAATAAAGATAGTTTAAAAGAATTTATATTAAGTGTTCCTTGAAATAAAGATAAGATTAAAGCACCAACAACACCTAATGATGCAGCTTCAGTTGCAGTTGCTATTCCAGTATAAATTGAACCTATAACTGCAAATATAAGAAGCAGAACTGGTAAAAGTTGTTTTGATCTTTTAATTTTTTCTAAGAAAGAGAAATTTTCAGAGATTTTAGGCATCAAATGCTTATTAAGTATTGACCAAATAACAACGTAAAGCATAAAAATAACAGCGAGCATTATTCCTGGAAAAATTCCAGCCATAAACAATTTGGCTATAGAATCCTCAATTGTAACACCATAAATTATTAATATAATTGAAGGGGGAATTAATAGTCCAAGTGTTCCAGATCCAGCTAAACTACCAAGTAATATTTTTTCAGGGTATTTTCTTTTTCTTAATTCTGGTATTGACATTTTACCAACGGTAGCAACTGTTGCAGCAGAAGATCCAGAAATAGCAGCAAATAGTCCACAACCAACTACATTAACATGAATTAATCCTCCAGGTAGTTTTGATAGCCAGGGTGACAAACCTTTAAATAAATTTTCTGAAAGTTTAGTTCTAAATAAGATTTCTCCCATCCAAACAAATAATGGTAATGCTGTCAAAGTCCAGGATGAACTTGTGCCCCATATAGTAGTTGCCATTGCATCCCCAACAGGCCTTGTTGTAAAAAGCATCATACCAATTGCAGAAACTGCAATCATACTTAAAGCAACCCAAACTCCTGATCCAAGTAAAAATAACAATAAAGAAATAAAAAAAATTGTTATAAATATTTCATTCATAGCTATCTAATTTTTTTTCTTAATATCAAATTAATTAAATGATGAAATACACATATAAAAAAGATTATAGAGCCAAAAGCTACAGCGGATTGTGGAATCCAAATCAATATTTCGTCAGCTCCCTCACTTCGTTCCTCAAATTTAATAGAGACAAACATCATTTTAGTGAAATAAAACGCTAAAAATCCTGAAAAAATTGTTGCTATAAATAAACACCAGATCTCAGCTAATCTTTTATTTGTTGGTTTTAATTTTTCTAAAAATAAAGTTATTCTAATGTGAGCTTTGTCATAAAATGTATACGATAATGCAAAAAAAGATGATGCAGCCATAGAGTAACCTGAATACTCCGCTAATCCTCTTATATAAAATCCAAAAATTCTGGAAGAAATTCCTGTTAAGATAAATAATAATACTGCTATTAAAAAAAAAGCAGCTAAATATCCAGAGCCAATATATAGAAAACTTAGATTCTTATTGATTTTCCTGATCATAATAAAAAGGCCATTTTAATTAAAACGGCCTTTATTAATTAATATAACTTTTTATTTATAAGCAGCTAAAACAGATTGCCCTCTAGAACCAGCTCTACTAGCCCATTCTTTTGACATTGTTGCTCCAACTTCCTTAAAGTGATTATTCAGTGTTGAGTTTACTTTACCAACGGTCATTCCGGCATCAGCTAAAGCTTTTTTGTCAGCCTTGTTTCCCTTTTTTGAAAGATCCCAGCCTTTTTTTTCAGCAATAGCAGCCTCTGACATTACTAATTTTTGAGTTGTAGAATCCAGCTTGCTCCAAGCATCTTTGTTAACAATAATCATATTTTTTGGATACCAAGCGGCGATATCATAAAAATACTTCACACCATTTTCCCATATCTTACTATTTTTACCAGTAGTAGGTGAAGTGATCATACTTTCGACTGCTCCAGTTGAAAAAGCTTGACTAATTTCTGCAGCTTCAATTTTTGTTGGAGCCATTCCTGTTAGTTCAGCTAATCTAATTAATGATGAGTTGTAAGCTCTAAACTTTAAACCTTTTAAATCATCTTTAGAGTTAATTTGTTTTTTACTATAAAGACCTTGAGCTGGCCATGGTACAGCATATAAAAAAACTAACCCTTTAGAATTTAAACCTTTAACTATTTCTGGTTTTGAAGCCATATATAATTTCATAGCATCATCATAAGATGAAGCTAGAAAAGGTTGTGAGTCTATTTCTAATAAAGGATCTTCTTTACCTAAAGCAGACATAAATCTTTCTCCAATTTGAGCTTGCCCTGTTCTTACAGCTCGAAAAATTTCTCCACCTTTATATAATGATCCACCAGGGTGAGTTACTATAGATAGTTTTCCACCACTTTTATCTGATACATTTTTAGCAAATTCAGTAGCATTTGCAGAATGAAAGTTAGATGCACCGTAAGCTAGTGCCATATCCCATTTTTCTGCAGATGATGCAAAATTTGAAGTTAATAATAAAGCAAAAAAAATTGCTAATACTTTGTTTATTATTTTCATTAATACTCCTTTTTTTAATTTTAAGTACTTCATATTGAATCTGTCATAAAATCAATTTAAATAATTAGATAGCTAATATGCCTTTTAATACATTGCTTTATTATAAATTTTTACTATTATAAATTTACATTGATCGAAGAAGCCATAATATTACTCCAAATTATCTTTATAGATATTATCCTAGCAGCAGATAATGCTATAATTATTGGCTTAATTGCTGCAAACTTTGTTCCAAAAAACCGAAAACAAATAATTTTATGGGGTGTAGCTGGTGCTTTAGTTTTTAAAATTATTTTTGCTTTATTTGCTACTTATTTATTTGAATTCTATTTTATAAAAATTTTAGGTGGTTTACTATTAATTTGGATTGTTAATGATTTAAGAAAAGATTTAGCTGAAATGAAAAATAAAATCAAATCTCCAAATAAAAAGTCTAAAGAGCCATCTTACATACAAAGTATTTACAAAGTATTATTTGCAGATATTACAATTAGTTTTGATAATGTTATTGGAGTGGTTGGAGCCTCTAAAGGTTATTTTGGTTTTATGATTTTTGGACTTCTTTTATCAGTGGTATTGACTGGTGCATTAGCTACGTATTTGGCCAATTATATTCAAAAACATATTTGGATAGCTTATGTTGGTTTGGTATTTATTTTAATTGTAGGACTTCAGTTAATTATAGGTGGATTGGTTGATTTAGAAATTCTTAAAATTAATGAAGAATTTAAAAAATACTTTTAATTAATAAGAGTGTTTCTTTAAAGGAAATTTTTTCTTTTTCACATCTTTAGAGTAATTTGAGACTGCTTTTGTAATTTCTTTTCTAATATTAGAATATTTTTTAACAAACCTGAGATTTATTGGGTTAAGACCAATAAGATCATCTGTTACTAAAACTTGGCCATCACAGTTTGAGGATGCCCCAATACCAATTGTTGGAATATTAATTTTTTCTGTTATCTTTTTTGTTAAACTACTTTCAACACATTCTAAAACTATTGAAAAAACGCCTGCAGATTCTAAAAGTTTAGCTTCACTTAAAATCTTATTTCGTTCAGTAATATTTTTTCCTTTATATCTAAAATTTTTTGCTGATTGCGGTAGTACACCAAGATGGCCCATTACAGAAATTTTATTTTTTACTAATGTTTTTATTATTTGAACAACTTTTTTCCCTCCTTCTAATTTAACCGCATCACATTTTGTTTTAGAAATTATTATTTTAGCATTCTTTAACGCTTCCTTTGAACTTCGATAAGTATTATGAGGCATATCAACTACCATTAGTGATTTTTTTATCCCTAATTTAACACTTTTAGAATGTTCAATCATTGTATCGAGTGAAACCTGTCTAGTTGATTTGTAATTGTAAAGTACTGACCCAAGAGAATCTCCAACAAGTATAAGATCACAATGATTATCTAATATAGACGCTATATTCTTAGAGTAAGCAGTCAAACAAACTATTTTAGATTTATTCTTTTTTTTAAGTAATTTAATTATTTTATCCACGGTATTTAATTTTTAAAAATTACCAAGTACCTGTATTTTTCATTGAAGCCCAAGGTTCTTTGGGCTCTAAATTTCCTTCATGCAAAATTTCTATTGAAATTTTATCGGGTGATCTTACAAATGCCATATGTCCATCTCTAGGTGGTCTATTTATTATATAGCCCATATCAATTAATCTCTGACATGTGTCATAAATATTTTCTACTCTGTAAGCAAGATGACCAAAATTTCTTGAGCCTTCACCGAGATCGTCTCCATCCCAATTATAAGTTAATTCAATCTCTGTTTTTTCATCGTTGGGTGGAGCAAGAAAAACAAGTGTAAATCTACCCTTTTCATTTTCTATTCTTCTAGTTTCTTTTAAACCTAATCCCTCGCAAAAAAATCTCATAGACTCATCGAGGTTTTTTACCCTAATCATTGTGTGTAAATATTTCATATAACTAATTTATAGGTATTAACTACTCTAATTCAATAGTACTGGGAGGTTTTGAGGTAATATCATAAACAACTCTATTAATTCCTCTAATATTATTGACTATTTTATTGGAAATAGTCTCCATAAAAGACTTTTTAAACTCATAAAAATCTGCAGTCATTCCATCCTCTGATGTAATCGCTCTTAACAAACATAAGTACTCATAGGTACGATTGTCTCCCATTACACCCACGGTTTTAACTGGTAACAATGCTGCATAAGCTTGCCATATTTTATGATAAAGACCATGATCTCTTAAAGCTTGAATAAAATAATAATCTGCTTCTTTTAAAATTTTTATTTTATCATTTGTAATTAAACCTGGCATTCTGATTGCAAGACCAGGCCCTGGAAAAGGGTGTCTTGAAATAATATCTTTACTTAAATTTAATTCTAATCCTAATTTTCTAACCTCATCTTTGAATAGAAACTTAAGAGGTTCAACAAGTTTTAATTTCATTTTTTTTGGTAAACCACCGACATTATGATGAGATTTAATTTTTGAGGTTTGGCTTCCAGTAACAGACCTACTTTCAATCAAATCAGGGTAAAGCGTTCCTTGAGCTAAAAATTTTACATTTTTTATTTTTTTTGCACAACGTTCAAATATTTTAATGAAAAGATTGCCAATAATTTTTCTCTTTTTTTCAGGATCAGAAACATTCGTTAGCTTCTTTAAAAATTCTTTTTCAGCATTGACATAAATTAAATTCATCTTTAATCTTTTCTTAAAAGTTTGAACAACTTGTACTTCTTCGTTTTTTCTCAAAAGACCAGTATTAACAAAAACACAATATAGTTTTTTACCAATAGCCTTGTTTAATAGTTGTGCAACTACACTGCTATCAACTCCACCTGATAAAGCACAAATTACTTTTTCAGAACCAACTTGTTTTTTAATATCTCTTATAAGTTTCATTTTTTGATCTTTAGGAGACCAATTACGTTTAATTTTACATATTAAAAAAATAAAATTACTAATTATTTTTTTTCCATTTTCTGTATGAGTAACTTCAGGATGAAATTGAACACCATAAAATTTTTTTATTTTATTTTCAACAATTGCAAATTTAGAATTAATGCTTGACGCTATTACTTTAAAATTTTTAGGAAGTTTGGAAACTTGGTCAGCATGACTCATCCAAACTTTTTTCCATTCTTTCTTGGTAAAAAAATTATCAGTTAAAAGACTATCATTTTTTTTATAAATATTAGCCAATCCAAATTCACGATGCTTTGATTGTTTAACACTTCCACCATTTAGCTTAGACAATATTTGGTGACCAAAACAGATGCCTAAAACTGGGATATCCAAATCTAAAATTTTTTTATCGAATGAATACTTGTTAATTTGATAAACATTTAAGGGGCCTCCAGATAATATAATCCCTTTGATCGTTTCATCTATATATTTAAGCTTAATTTTTTTATGGCTTATGATTTCTGAAAAAACACCTAATTCTCTTATTCTTCTAGCTATTAATTGAGTAAATTGTGAACCAAAATCTATAATTAAAATTTTGCTAAGATTTTGATCAAGACTCATTTTTTGGTTCTATATTTTTTAAAGTCTCTTGAATTTCATTATTTTCATTACAAAATTTATTACAAACTTTCATAAAGGTTTCTGAAAAATCTTTTACTTTAGAATAATTAGATTTTTCTAAAGCTATTTTCATTAACATTAATAGAACTTCTTCATTATCTGGTTCAATTAATAATGCTGTTTCTAAATTATACTCTTCTTTTCTTTGATCTTGTTCATGATTATAAATTTTAGCTAAATATAAATATGAATTAGTGTCTTTAGGATTGAAGACAATATTTCGTTCAAATAAAAAACGTGCATCTTCATACTTTTCATTTTCATATAGTTTTAAGGCTTCATTAAAAAAATTATCTTTGCTAAAAGCAAACCCAGTAAAAATAGTAATTAAGCAACTTGAAATTATTATTTTTAAAATTTTATTCATTAGTATTTACTATCTTTTTTAAGGATATCTACATTATGAACCATACTTTCGTAAAATCCTGCCTTAGTAATTTTTACAAAATTAGGTTTAATTCTTAATTTCACAATATTTTCAGAACCAAGATACCCCATAGAAGATTTAAGGCCACCAATTAATTTATAAATTATACTTTCAACATCACCTTTATATCTGGCAAATCCCTCAACACCTTCTGGAACATATTTGGATGTATCTTTTTGTTTTGTTTGAAAATATCTATCGGCAGAACCCTTGTTCATTGCACCAATCGAACCCATTCCTCTAAAACTTTTAAATAATTTTCCATTTTTTTTAATAAGTTTTCCTGGGGCTTCATCAGTGCCAGCGAATAAAGAACCAATCATAACTGCATCTGCTCCTGCTGCAAAAGCTTTTGCAAGATCACCTGAGTATTTAATTCCTCCATCTGAAATTATTTTCACATTTTTATTTTTAAAACCATTTCTTACTGTTAATATTGCACTTAATTGAGGAACTCCTATGCCAGCTACCAGCCTTGTTGTGCAAATAGAACCAGGGCCTATTCCAACTTTAATTATATCAACACCTAATTTAATTAAAAACTTAGCAGCTTCTGGTGTTGCAATATTACCTGCGCATAAAGTTATTTTATTATTCTTTATTTTTTTTATAAATTTAATTATTTCACCTACTTTTTTTGTATGTCCATGTGCAGTATCTACCACTATTAAATCAACATCCTCTTTAACTATGGCTTTTGCTCTGTCAAATTCATTTAGTCCAGCCCCAACTGCTGCTCCAACTAATAATTTTAGTTTTTTTACTTTTTGAATTTCCAAAACTTGTTTTTTAATATCTAAATTTCTATGAATAATGCCAATACCTCCTGCTTTTGCTATGGCTATTGCCATTTTACTCTCTGTTACCGTATCCATTGCAGATGACATAAGGGGTATTCTTAACTTTAGGTTTTTTGTTAATCTAACTTCTGTATTTGTCTCAGAAGGAAGTATTTCTGAATATTTTGGCACCAATGTAACATCATCAAAGGTAAGTGCTTCTTTTATAGGATCCATGATCATTTATATATGATTCATCTAAAAATAACAGTCTCTATCTTAAAATTTTACAAATAATAAAACTTTCTTTAGATTCTTTTCTACTCGATTTTGGCTTAAACACCTTCACCTCCTTAAATATTTTTTTTCCTAACGCAACTATCTCATTAAATGAGGAGCCTAAAAAAATTTTAGAGACAAAACGACCCTCCTTCACTAACATTTCCTTAGAGAAGTTTATTGCTTCCATCGCAAGTTCTCCTGTATAAATTGCATCAATATCCTTGATGCCCGTTGTATTAACAGCCATATCAGACACAACAACATCAACTTTTGATTTAAAAAGTTCTTTAATTTTTTTTTGAGACTCTAAATCTGTAAAATCGCCTTTAATTTGAATTGTATTCTCAATTTTTTCCATACCTTTTATATCAATTGATACCAGTCTCCCATTCTTTACTGACCTAGAGATATATTGAGACCAACTACCAGGAGATGCTCCTAAATCAACTACAGATATTCCATTTTTTAATATCTTAAACTTTTCGTTAATTTCAATTAATTTATAAGCCGATCTAGCCCTATAACCATCTACTTGGGCTTGCCTAACATAAATGTCTCTTTTTTGCTTATTAATCCAGTTTTTTGAAATTCTATTTTTTTTCAATTAATTATTAAATCTCAACTTTCTTTCAATTAAGTCACCGTCAGTAGTTTTTATTTTTGAAATAAAATTTTTGTTATTTCTTATTTGATCATTATTTTTTCCTGCAAAGTGAATAATTCCTATTTCATGGTTTGGAAGATATGGTTCAACTAGGGTATTTTTTTTTTTATCAAATTTTAAAGCCTCTATTAAAGTCCAGTTACAATAAGCTGGTAAAATTTCTACATCCATTTCATCGTGATAAATTGCAATATTCATTGCAATTTGTTCAGATCCCCATATTTTTCCTGCTAATAGAGCTTTTTTTAAATTTTTTTGCCAAACTTTCCAGTGTGGCGCGTTTAACTCCAAAGCAAATACTCCAATATTTAGGTGTGGCTTAAGAGCGACTTGTCTCGCAATTGTTTCGGAAAAACCAGAAGATTTAGCATGCTTATAATTTTGAGATTTAATTCTAGCAAAACTTCCCCAGAACCATTCAGCTCTTAAAACTCTTCCATAAGCCCTGTCAGCCGAGGTAGCGATTGATAACTTTTTATTTTCACAACCTTTAAGGTATAATTCAATAGTCTTCCACGAATTTACCCATGCATCAGCGTCTATCCATAAATATTTTTCATAATTTGGAAAGTATTCTGGTAAAAATGCTCTTGATACTTGGCTTTTTAGCCACTCTTTACCTTTAATTTTTGAGTCAGGAACTTCTATATCCCAATTAGCCAGCTTAATTTCATCTACTTTTGACGAAAGAATTAACTTCTGAGCCTCTGTTAGTCCTGCATCCATTATGCAAATTGCAGTATCCTCACTCTCTTTAAAGCGTTTTATAGAATCTACTAATTCATTCAATAATTCAAAATAATTAGAATCTGCTAAAGATATTATAACATTTTTTTTCATTAGAGTATGTCTTCTAGATTGTCATTGTCATTATTTTCATCATTTAAAACTTTTTGTTTGTAAATTTTTTGATAATTAAAATATCCAATTGGAATTAAGCAAATATAAATTACCCCACAAATAACTAAAACTTTCAATGTATATATTAATAAAAGTCCAAAAAATAAAACTATTCCAAATAATACAAAAATTGTCATGCTTCTAGGTATAACAATTTTTTTAAATGCATATGTCGGAACTTTGCTAATTAATAAAAAAGAAGTAATAATAAAAAATATTGGTACAATAATATTATAATTAACATTTACCAAACTTATTTCACTCAAACTAAATATTAATGGCATTAATATTAACATTCCTCCTGCTGGCGATGGCACACCTTCAAAGTAATTATCTTTCCAGGATGGTTCTGTATTCGAGCTTACATTAAATCTAGCAAGTCTAAGAGCCACACACACTACATAGATCATTGTCATTAACCATCCAAATTTTCCCAAACTATTCAATGACCAAAAATACATTATAAAAGCAGGTGCTACACCAAAACTAATTACATCTGCTAGTGAGTCTAGCTCTTTACCTACGAGCGACGTACCCTTCAACAACCTTGCAACTCTACCATCCAAAGTATCAAAGATTGCAGCAAAAATTATTGCTATTATAGCTAGCTCAAATTTTGTATCTAATGCAAATTTGATTGAGGTTAGCCCTATACAAACATTAATTAATGTTAGTGCATTAGGTAAAAGCATTCTAGCTTTTTTATCAGACACAATTTTAAAATTATTTTTAGGTTGTTCCATAAGCTATCTTTTAGCTAATAGTGTTTCTCCAGAAATTGTTTTTTGACCAATTTTAACAAGAGGTTCGTAATTTTCATAATAAACATCTGCTCGACTACCAAATCTAATCATTCCAATTCTATCTCCTTGATTAAGTTTTTGATCTTTGTTCGTTTCACAAACAATTCTTCTAGCAATTAATCCTGCAATTTGAACTAAGACAATATCATTTCCATAAGAGTCTTTTATCTTATAATAATTTCTTTCATTATCTTCACTGGCTTTGTCAAAAGATGCATTTAAAAATTTACCTGGTTTATATAAAATTTTTTCAACTATTCCAGAGCACGGTGTTCTATTTACATGGCAATCAAAAACATTCATAAATATACTTATTTTTTTGAATTTTTTATTTTCTAAACCTACCTCTTTTGGTCCATCTACTTCTTCAACTTTAATTACCTCACCATCAGCTGGACTTACCAAATAATCGTCGTCTTCGATAATAACTCTATCTGGGTCTCGAAAAAAATAATACACCCAAACTGTTAATAACAAACTTATTGTTCCCAAAAAACTACTAAAGACCAACAGAAGGATAGTAATCAAAATAGAAATAACTATAAATTTATAACCCTCTGTGTGTATCTTTGGAAATATTTTGCTAAACATAATCTTCTCTATTTGCTAATTTTTGATTAATATGTATATAAACCAATCAAATTCAATTAATAAGATAAATTTATTTTAATGAGTAAAATCAAGGTAAATAACCCTGTTGTAGAGCTAGATGGCGATGAAATGACTCGTATCATTTGGCAATTTATAAAGAAGAAGCTAATTCTACCCTATCTTGACCTTGGAATTGAATATTATGATTTGGGAATGAAAAGCCGGGATAATACTGAGGATCAAATTACAATCGACTCAGCTAATGCTATCAAAAAAATTGGAGTAGGAATTAAGTGCGCAACAATTACACCAGATGAAGATCGTGTGACAGAATTTGACTTAAAAAAAATGTGGAGGTCGCCAAATGGAACAATAAGAAACATTATAGGTGGAACTGTGTTTAGAGAGCCAATAATCTGCAAGAATATTCCAAAACTTGTTCCTTCATGGACAGACCCTGTGGTTATAGGAAGACATGCTTTTGGAGACCAATATAGAGCAACAGATTTTAAAGTTCCCGGTAAAGGAAAAATGGAAATCAAGTGGACATCAGAAGATGGTAAAGATGAAATTAAACATGAGGTATTTAATTTTACTGGCCCTGGAGTTGCACTTTCAATGTACAACTTAGATAAATCAATTGAGGATTTTGCAAGATCTTGTTTTAGCTATGGCTTGATGAAAAAGTGGCCCGTCTATATGTCTACCAAAAATACAATTTTAAAACAATATGATGGTAGATTTAAAGATATATTTCAAGAAATCTTTGACAAAGAATATAAAAAAGAGTTTACAAAAAATAATTTAACTTATGAGCATAGATTAATCGATGACATGGTCGCATGCGCTATGAAATGGAGTGGTAAATATATTTGGGCTTGTAAAAATTATGACGGTGATGTGCAGTCTGATACAATGGCACAAGGTTACGGCTCTTTAGGTTTAATGACAAGCACATTACTAACACCAGATGGAAAAATAATGGAGGCTGAGGCTGCTCACGGTACAGTGACAAGACACTATAGAATACACCAACAAGGCAAAGAAACTTCAACAAACCCAATTGCATCCATATTTGCTTGGACAAGAGGATTGGCTCATAGAGGGAAATTAGATAGTAACGAAGAACTAATTAAATTTTCTCAAACTATTGAAAAAGTTTGTATCGATTCTGTAGAAAACGGGGCAATGACAAAAGATTTAGCCATCCTTGTAGGACCTTCGAGCAGATATTTAACCACAAATCAATTTTTAGATGTAATTGATGGTAACCTTAAAAAGAAACTAAATTAAAGTTTTAAACTTTTCAAAAGCTTCTTCTATTTTAAATTGGTCTTGCCCACCAGCTTGAGCAAAGTCTTTTCTACCACCCCCACCTTGTCCTCCAATAATCTCAGAGCCAACTTTAACTAATTGAACTGCATCAAACTTGTCTATTAATTTTTTCGTTACACCAACAGCTAAACCAACTTTTTCATCTTTATATGCAAATACAATTACAATTCCTTCATTTAATTCTTTTTTACCCTCATCTACAAGTTTTCTTAATTCCTTTGAAGGCAATCCTTCAACTTTTTGAAGTCTTAATTTAACTCCATTAATTTCTTCATCATTAATTATATTTTTAGATTTATCTTGTAGAATGGAATTAATAAATAGTACCTCTAATTGTCTTGTTAAATTTTTAATTAAGTTTTTTTTGTCTTTTTCCTCTAAAGATGGTTTGCCACCCAACAGGGTTATCTGTTTAAATAAGTCTTTTATAATTTCATCATTTTTTTCTATAGAAATATTGGATAATTTTGCCTTACTCTGTAAATAAGCCTCTAGCTGTTCACCCCTTAAAGCCTCTACCCTTCTAACACCAGAGGCAATTGATGACTGACTAACAATCTTGAATTCACCAATATCACCAGTGTTTTTAACATGCGTACCACCACAAAGTTCTGTAGAAAAATATTTACCCCCCTCATCACCCATTGAAAGAACTCTTACCTCATCACCATATTTTTCACCAAATAACGCTAAGGCACCATTTTTAACAGCTTCTTCAGGTGTCATTAATCTTGTTTTGACATCAGATTTTTTAAAAATCATGGAATTTACAAGTTTTTCTACTTTATCGATTTCTTCACTTAGAACTGGCTTCATATGACTAAAATCAAATCTTAAACGACTAGGCTCAACTAAAGAACCTTTTTGAGTCACGTGATTACCTAATACTCTTCTTAACGACTCGTGCAGAAGATGAGTTGCTGAGTGATATGCACGAGAATTATTTCTTTTTTTATTATCAATTTTTAATTCAACACTATCTTTTAATTTGATTGACCCATTAATAACCTTTCCATAGTGAACAAATATATTACCAAGTTTTTTTTGAACATCTGTTACTTCAAATTTAAAATTACTTGTAATAATTTCACCTACATCACCTACTTGACCACCTGACTCTCCATAAAATGGGGTTTGATTAACAATAATTATTCCTTCATCATTTTCTTTTAGTTCGCCAATCTCTTTATTATCTTTCAGTAGTGATAAAATTATCCCCTCTGCTTGATCTGCTTCATAACCTAAAAACTCTGTAGCCTCTAATTTGTCTTTAATTCCAAACCAAATATTTTCTACCGCAGCATCACCAGATCCCTTCCAATTTTTTTTAGCAAGCTCTCTGCCATCTTTCATTAAAGATTGAAATTTTTTTTTATCAACTGATAAAGATTTGTTTCTTAAGATATCTTCGGTTAGATCTAGCGGAAACCCGTAGGTGTCATATAATTTAAAAGCAACTTCACCAGGTAAAATTTTATCTATCTTAATAACCTCATCATCTAAAATTTTTATTCCTCTATCTAAAAGAACTATAAATTTTTCCTCTTCCATTCTTAAGGTTTCTTTAATTAAAGAATCTGCTCTAACTAGCTCAGGGTAATTACTAGACATTTCATCTCTGAGTGTTTCAAATAGATTATAAAAAACTGGTTTCTTTGAGCCAAGTAAGTGTGAGTGTCTCATGCCTCTTCTCATAATTCTTCTAAGCACATAACCCCTTCCTTCATTAGAAGGCAATACTCCCTCAGCTATTAAAAAAGCACTAGCTCTTAAATGATCTGCTATAACTCTGAAGCTTGATTGGTTTGATTGATTTGGTTTTTTTTTAACTATCTCTGCAATAGAACTAATCAGTTTTTTAAAATGATCTGTTTCATAGTTATCATGTGTACCCTGAAGTAAAGCTGCAGTTCTCTCTAAACCCATTCCTGTATCTACTGATGGTTTTGGAAGATCTATTCTTTTACCTTTGGTTATTTGTTCATATTGCATGAACACTAAATTCCAGATTTCAATGAATCGATCCCCATCTTCATTCTTAGTTCCTGGCAGCCCACCTTTTAAGTGTTCTCCATGATCATAAAATATCTCAGAACAAGGACCGCATGGTCCTGTTTCTCCCATTGACCAAAAATTGTCTGAAGTAGCTATTCTAATTATTCGATCATCACTAAAACCTGCTATTTTCTTCCATAAATTAAAAGCTTCCTCATCCTCATGATAAACCGTTACATAGAGACGATTTTTATCTATACTAAAATCTTTGGTAATTAAATTCCATGCATAGTTAATTGCCTCTTCTTTAAAATAATTTCCAAAAGAAAAATTTCCCAGCATCTCAAAGAATGTGTGGTGTCTAGGAGTATATCCTACATTTTCTAAATCATTATGTTTTCCCCCGGCTCTTACACATTTCTGTGAAGTGGTAGCTCTTTGATAATCTCTTTTTTCCAATCCTGTAAAAACATTTTTAAATTGAACCATTCCTGAATTTGCAAACATCAAAGTAGGGTCATTATTTGGAACTAAATTGCTAGACTCAATAATCTTATGACCATTCTTTTCAAAATATTTTAAAAATGTATTTCTTATTTGATTAAAAGATTTGTCCGCCATATTTTTAAAATACAGCTTTTTTATTCTATGTCTAGATATCTGTAGGGGGGGAAAGGCGCTTAAATTATGCACTTGAGGGACACACTAGCTCACACTACCTGGCACTAGCTCGAACTAGTTATGCGAACAATTTAAAATTCATAAAAAATAAATTGCATAAAGACTCATCAAATTAAGCAACAAACTAGTGTCCAGACTAGAGACTTTAGAGATAAATCAGATGGTTAATTCTCGAGTCTTTTGATAACATTTAATAGTGAAAAAACTTTTAGGGATCGTGGTTCTGGGTTTGTTGTTGAGTGGTAATGCTTATGCAGGTGTTAATGAACCTGGTAGTAATGTTTATTGCAGTGTGATAGATGGTCTTAATTTAGCAAACAAAAAATTTATAAAAAAACATTCAAAAAAATTATCAATAAAAAATGAAACTAGTGTTCTCTATGCCAGTTGTGATTATAAATACAATC
>Ga0209383_1000346_pt1 | contig 33460 bp, 32 predicted proteins | sample CoawatmetaG02DNA_FD_187510 | JGI IMG/M metagenome (GOLD analysis project Ga0209383, IMG submission 187510) | Marine microbial communities from the West Antarctic Peninsula - Coastal water metaG029-DNA (SPAdes) (version 2) | ecosystem: Environmental > Aquatic > Marine > Coastal ... | reverse complement strand
TTTAAACTTTCTTTTAGTGTAGTTTCTAGATCTTTGCCTTCAGATATTTGATTTGAAATATATCCAGCAGCTACTTCAGTATCATTTTCTGAACTAAAGCTTTCACCTTTTTTAATTAATGTTCTTCTTATATTGTTATGGTTTGACAGAGAGCCATTATGAACAAGACATTCGTCTTCTGCTGTAGAATAAGGATGAGAGCCTTCAGTAGTTATCGCACTTTCAGTTGCCATTCTGGTATGACCAATGCCGTGCGAACCTGAAAATGAAGATAGATTAAAATTTTTAACAATATCTTTGGGGTTTCCCGTTTGCTTAAAAATATTAATACTTTTACCATAACCAACTAATGAAACCTCACTTAAATTCACTTTTAAAATATCTAGAACTTTGTTTGGTTTATCTGCAGTTTCCAATACCACGTGATCAGAAAATTTTTTAATTTTTGTTTTTTTTAAAAACTTATTAATCTTTTTTTTAAATTTATTTTCATTTAATTTATTTAGACAGATTGAATATTTATAATTATTTTTTACCTCTTTAGTATAAATGGCAAAACCAGCACTATCTGGTCCTCTATTCTCCATACTATCGAGCATTTCAGACAAGAAAGCACCAAGCGACTTCTCATACTTTTTAGTTTTTAGGTAAAGGCCTACAATTCCACACATTACTTGATTATTCTCATATTAATACTCTTGTAACAAAAAGATCCTTTTAAGATTTGCATATTGTAGTTTTCTGATTGCAAAAAAAACTGGGTTAACTGATAAAAAAATATCAGAAATAAATGTTAACGGAAATTGATGTAGACGTCTAGTCCCAGAAAATTGATTAAAAGTATAGTCAATTTATGTATTGTTTTTTTTGAAATGAAGAAGCATAATTAAACTTATTATGACTATAAACTTATCAAAAATTGCTTCTCAGAAAAAAATTAAATACTTCTTAGTTAGCTTTGTAGATTTATTTGGTGTTTTAAGGGCTAAACTTGTGCCATCACAAGCTATTAATGAGATGGCAAAAAATGGTGCTGGGTTTGGAGGCTTTGCAACATACCTTGATATGTCTCCAGCAGACTCAGACATGTTAGCAATTCCTGATCCAGACAGTTTAATTCAATTGCCATGGCAACCAGAAATTGGTTGGCTTGCAAGTGATCTATACATGGACGGAAAAATTGTTGAACAGTCACCACGTGTCATTCTAAAAAAACAAATCGAAAAATTAGCAGAAAAAAGTATGGTCATGCAAACAGGAGTTGAATGTGAATTCTTCTTGCTTAGTGAAGATGGTACAGAAATAAGTGATCCAAGAGATGTAGCTGCAAAGCCTTGTTATGATCAATCAATGCTAATGCGAAGATATGATGTAATCAAAGAAATGTGTGATGCCATGTTAAAGTTAGGATGGAAACCTTATCAAAATGATCATGAGGATGCTAATGGACAATTTGAAATGAATTGGCATTACGCAGATTGCCTTACAACTGCAGATCGACATGTTTTTTTTAAATTTATGGCTAAATCGATTGCAGAAAAACATGGGTTAAGAGCAACATTTATGGCCAAACCTTTTCCAAATTTAACGGGCAATGGGTGTCATGCACATGTTTCAGTTTGGGATATGAAAAAAAAGAAAAATTTATTTGAAGATAATGAAGGTGAATTAGGATTATCAAAACTTGGATATTCATTTATAGGTGGAATTATGAAATCTGCAGATTGTTTTTCAGCGTTATTCAATCCATCGGTAAATAGTTATAGCCGAATTGGCGCTTCCAATACATTATCAGGTGCTACTTGGTCACCAAGCACAGTAACCTATACAGGTAATAACCGTACCCACATGATTAGAATTCCTGATACAGGAAGATTCGAAGTTAGACATGCTGATGGTTCAGCAAATCCTTACCTGCTTCAGGCTGGTTTATTGGCTCTTGGTCTTGATGGGATTAACAATAACCGTAAGCCTGGTAAAAGACTTGATATTAATATGTACACTGAGGGGCATAAAGTTAAACGAGTAAAAAAATTACCAACAAACCTTGATAATGCAATAAAACTTTTCCAAAATAGTGATGTTGCAAAAAATGCTTTTTCATCAAAAGTTGTATCTAACTTTGTAAAGCTTAAGAAAAGAGAGCTAAAAGAATACTCAGCTCAGTCTGAGTTATCAGCATATGACTGGCAACGTAATAATGCGATTGATTGCTAAGTTGAGTGATACTAAAAAATAAAAAAATTGTTATATCGGCTGGAGCTAGCGGAATTGGCTGGGTAACTGCTAAAGTTTTAGATCAAAGAGGTGCCAAGGTATTTGTGTGTGATATTGATGAAGGACGTGTAAAGGCAATAAACAGTGACAAAAAAAATAAAATAAAAGCTTTTGCCTGCAATGCCAATGAAGAAAAAGAAGTCTATAATTTTTTCAAAGAAATAAAAAAAAATACAACCACATTGGATTGTCTTATCAATAACGTTGGAATTGCGGGTCCTACAGGATCAATTGAAAAATTGAATTACAAAGATTGGGATAAAACTTTAAAAACAAATATTATTGGACATTTTTTGTTTACTAAATGTGCAATCCCTATGCTTAAAAAAAATAAAGGTGGTTCAATAATTAATATTTCTTCAACTGCAGGGGTATTTGGATTTCCATTACGATCACCATATGCAGCCAGTAAGGCAGCAAACATTAGTTTTACTAAGACCGCGGCTATGGAATTAGGAAAATATAAGATAAGAGTGAATTCAATTTTACCTGGTGTAATTCGAGGAATAAGGATGCAAAAAGTAATTGATGCAAAAGCAAAATACTTAGGTGTTTCTAAGAAAAGTATTGAGAAGGAGTTTATATCAATGGCTTCTATGAATTGCTGGATTGAAGAAGAAGATATTGGAAAACTATGTTCTTTCTTAATTTCTGACGATGGCAATAAAATTTCAGGACAGTCTATTGCAGTGGATGGGAATACTTTAAAAGGAGATTAAATTAAATTATAAATTTCCCTCATAAGAATTTAAGTAAAGTACCTTCATGTCTTCTTGACTTAAAACTATAGGATTAGTTGGAGTTGAAGGATCAACCAAAGCCATCTTAGACAGCTTATCAAAATCAAATTTTACATTAAGCTCTTTTAATGTATGTGGGATTAATAGCTGTTTTCTCAAATCTAAAATCCATTCTAAAAATCCATCGAAAGATTGGTTTTTAAGTTCTATATATTTAGATAAACGTTCCATCTTTTCTTCAATTACAGATTGATTAAATTTGATAACATAGGGCATAAAAATTGCATTAGTTAGACCATGATGCAAATCATGCATGGCATTTATCGGGTGACTTAAAGAATGAATTGCTCCAAGTCCTTTTTGAAATGCTGAAGAACCCATAGGCGAACTTACAAGCATTTGAGATCTAGCAAAGAGATTTTCTGGATCTTTAAAGGCATCAACTAAATTATTTTTGATAATTCTTACTCCCTCAACAGCAATTCCATGCGCCATAGGATGGTATACTTCTGAACAATAAGCCTCTAAACAATGTGCCAAAGCATCCATACCTGTAGCTGCAGTTAGATGGGCTGGCAATGAAATTGTTAATTCTGGATCTAGTATGACAAGATCAGGTAAAATTGATGGATGAAAAATTATTTTTTTTGTATAGGTATCTTCATCAACAATTAATGAAGCGCGTCCAGTCTCAGATCCAGTTCCTGCCGTTGTTGGAATAGCAATTACCTTTGGCATATCTTTAACAATTGCTTTGGTCCAATTGTCTCCAACATCCTCAAAGAACCATAAATTTTCTTTTTGTTTAGACATAAAGGCTATTGCTTTACCGGCATCAAGAGCGCTACCTCCCCCTATTGCAATTACACCATCATTAGCATCAGCATTGAACTTTAACACACCATCACTAACATTTTTACCTGTTGGATTGCCTTTTATATCCGTAAAGATCGAAAACTGAATTGAGTCTTTGGAAAGATGCTCTATCATTTTCTTGAAATTTTCATTTTCAGAAAACTGTGGGTCGGTAACAATTAGTGGCCTACTAATACTTAGTTCTTTTAAAGCTAATTTAATTTCTGCGGTACGATTTAGCCCAAACCAAATTGGTGTTGGATAATTCCAATTAGTATTATTTATTTCTGACATAAGAATATTTAAATTATTAATATTTATAAAGTTAGATTACTTAAAATATATTGCAATTAACTTTTTTTCTCTAAACATCTAAAGTCAGATTCTAGTTTGTGACCTTCAAAATTTATGTGACATATGTTTAATTGATGTCGTTGGCACCATATTTGTAGTCCACGCTCAGTAAATCCAACATCTACTTTTTGATAATCTTGTAATGAAATATTATCTGTCTGACCCAGAGTAAATTCATTGGAGCACTTTACACATACAATAGGTTCTTTTATTTTATTTAATAAGTACTCAAGTTTAGCTATATCACTCATACTCTAACTTCTAACAGGTAATGACATTGTAATATCTCTTAACATTAGAGTAATTTTTTTCTTATCTTCAATCAGTCTTAGATTTTTATTTAAAATAACTTCTCCACAAAAGATATCAATTGTTTTACCAATTTTTCTTTTTGTTTCGTGTAGGTAAGAGGAATATTTTAATGTCTGACTCTTGAATTTAGAGGCAAATAAATGAAACAAAATTCCATTCTTACCATCAAAAAATATTGGTAATATATTGGCATTAGTTTTGAGTACTAGTGAACCTAATAGATTGCCCCATTCAGCATCAATTGCAGGCAGATTTATTTTTTTAGCAGTAGCAACTCCACCAGCAGGGAATAATATAATTACACCACCTTGTTCTAAAAATTTCTTTGCATCTCTTCCAGTTTTTACATTATTTTTTAATGCTTTTTTTCCACTAGAGAAATCTACAGGAAGAATAAATTGCTGCGAAGCCTCAGTAAATCTAAGTATTTCGTGGGTAATGATCTTAAAATCTGTTCTCACTTCTGAAACTAATGAAGCAAGTATAATTCCATCAATAATTCCAAAAGGATGATTGGAAATTATAATTAATGGCCCTTTTTTTGGAATAGATAATTTTTTTTTAGATCTAACATTTACTTTTAACTTTAAAAGATTTTTTACATCTGTCCAAAATAGATGTGGCTCCGTATTTTCTTCATCATATTGTTGATAAAGTTTTTCTAGTTTTTTACGGCCACTAATTTTCTCTATACTATTAACAATAAATTGCTTGGGCTTTGATAGTTCATTAGATGAATATGAAAATGTATTTTTCATAAGCAATGAATATACGTTTATATATAAATAAGGAATAAATTATTGAATAAAATTTATAATAACCTTGGAAATCTTATCTTTTTGCTCTGCAAGTGCTACGTGCCCAGCATTATCTAATAAAATTATCGAGGGGTAATTCCTCTAATACGTTCTGATCGACGTCTCAACAATTCTGTTGCGATCAAAATTAAGGTGGACATTACAATTAAACATGTGGCAACTGCCATAATTGTTGGACTTAATTGTTCTCTTAGTCCAATCCACATTTGTACAGGTATTGTAGTTTGCGAAGGACCCCCAACAAATAATATTACTACCACTTCATCGAAAGAAGTTACAAAAGCAAAGAGTGCACCAGAAATAATACCTGGTAAAATTAGTGGCATAGTAATTTTAAAAAAAGTATTAGATGGATTACTACCCAAACTTGAAGCAGCTCGTGTAATACTGTCATCGAATCCACTAAGAGTTGCTGTTACTGTAATTACGACAAATGGGGTGCCCAATATTATATGGGCTAATATTACTCCTGTATAAGTAGAAGCTACTCCAAATTTTGCAGCTGAGAAAAAAATTGCTGAAGCTGATATAATTAATGGCACAATCATTGGTGAAATTAAAACACTCATTATGAAAGCTTTATATGGCATATACCTACTGCTCAGGCCTAAAGCTGCAATTGTACCTAAAACAGTTGAACCAATAGTTGCAAAAAAAGCAATGAATAAGCTATTACGTACAGCAAGCCCCCATGGGTTTTTTGTTCCATAAATCATATCTTCATACCAACGAAGAGAGAAAGCATCTGGATCTAGTGCCAACATTTTATCTGAAAAGTGTATGTATTGTTCTGCGTTAAACGAGAGTGGAATAATAACAAATAATGGAGCTACTAAAAAAAAGAAAATAGCGGCACAAATAAATAGATAGCTATAATGCCAGATTCTATATCTTACTTCTGTGTAACTTGGTACAGCCATTATCCTAGCCTCATGTTATCAATACCAACAATTCTATTATAGACATAATAAACAGCAAGCACTGTAACTAAAAGAACTCCACCCATCGCAGTTGCCAATGACCAATCCAATGTGTTTTGCATATGATAAGCAATACGATTGCTGATTAGTGTTCCTTTAGCCCCGCCAACTAGTGCAGGAGTAATATAATAACCAATAGCTAATACAAAAACTAAAAGTGAGCCTGCGCTAATACCTGAATAAGTTAATGGAAAATAAATTCGTCTAAATGCATGGAATGGCGTTGAACCCATCGAGGTAGCGGCTCGCATTAAACTTGGCGATATAGTTTTCATAACGCTGTATAATGGTAAGACCATAAAAGGTAAAAGAATTTGGGTCATCGCAATAAATGTTCCCATCATATTATACATCATGACTAGTCGTTCTTGATCATCGACTATATTGAAGAAGACTAAAATATCATTGAGGACACCTTGGGTTTGAAGAAGCACCATCCAACTTGAAGTCCTAACTAATAAAGATGTCCAAAATGGAAGTAGTACACATATCATTAATAAATTTGAATACTTACCAGGTAGAGTTGCAAGTAGGTGAGCTATTGGAAAAGCTAACAGTAAACAAGAAATAGTAACTCCAACAGCAACAAATATAGTTCGAAGCCATAAGGTTACATTAATTCTCATGCCATCTGGTTTACGTTTTATCGACCCATCAAAGTCCTGTTCAAGATCAAAAGTAGTTAGATATTTTCGACCATGGTATGGAACTGTAGCTCGTTGAATGGCATTCCAAGTTACTGTTTGGCCCCATTTTTTATTAACTTTTAAAAATTGATCTTTAAAATTTTTATCTTCATCAAACTTTTTAGCCTTCCTTGCAGTCTTTTTAGTTAAACTGGACAAGCCACTTAATTCATAATTAAGTCGAGTTGCAATCTTGCCTTGTTCTTTATTATCTGTGGCTACTCTTAAATCTTTAAAAAATGCCTGAAATACTGCTTCATCTGGTAAATCTGTTCCATCCCACTCTTGAATTTCACTATGAGTATTGATTAATAAAGCATTTAATTGCGTATTATCGATACTTCTAAATAGAAGTGAGGCTATTGGAAAAATATATGTAAAAATTATAAATAGAAGTAGTGGTGCAACTAATAGTAGTGCTGTGCGGCGCCTGTAAGATTCAACCTGTTTAAGTTTAACTGATAATAACTGGCCGTCAGATGTAGTTATGGGTTGAGTCACGCAATTATTGTATATTTTTATTTAAAATTTTCTAGAAGTGATTACTTCCCTAGGCGGTAAAAACACCGCCTAGGAAAATAAGTCTTAGTTAAAAAGCTTAAGTCTTAAAGACCAGCTTTCCATGCTTCCCACTTATCAGCTACATCAGTTGAGTTATCAGCCCACCATTCAGCATTCATAAGTAAGTGATTCTCAAGGTTAGCAGGTGCTGTCGGCATATGTGGCATAATATCCACTTTACCATCAGGTCCACCTTCATACCAAGGATCTTGAATTAAAGACAATGAAGATTTACGGAAAGGTGCATAAGAAATATGTTTTGCACTACCCGCTAATCCTTCACTACTTGTAAAGTATGCAAGAGCATCCATTGCTTCTGCTTGGTTTGGTCCGCCATTTACTAGAACCATGTACTGGTAATCTAATATTTGTCCGTCCCATACCATTTTAATTGGAGAATTTTCTCCAACAATAGCATTAAACAGTCTTCCGTTCCATGCAGTTGACATTGAAACTTCTTTAGCTACTAGAGCTTCTGGGGGCTGTGCGCCTCCAGACCAGAAGAAACATCCGTCATCAGAACATAGTTCAGTCATTTTAGCTAAAGCACGTTCAACACCACCGTCAGAATCTAGAACATCATAAACGTCAGATGCAGCAACTCCATCAGCCATTAGAGCTATTTCTAGGTTAGACATTGCACCTGTATAAACTCCTCTTTTTCCAGCAAATTTTGCTTTATCAAAGAAATCTCCAATAGTACTTGGAAGGTTATAGTTGCCACCAAATATTTCTGTGTTGTAACCATAGTTCCATGAGTACAGGATATTTCCTACAGCACATTTACTCGGCATTCCACCTGGGTTATCAGTTAGAGGGTTTGCACCACCAGTAAAGAAATCATCACTAGCTTTAGAACCATCTACACCTGCTGGAAAATCATTATCAAAATCGAATTCAACAAATAATCCTTCATCACAACCTTGAATTGCTTCAAAAGCGTAAACATCAATGATGTCCCATTCAATTGCACCCGACTCAACTTGAGCTTTAATAGCACCTAATCCACCACTGTAATCAATCCAATTGACTTCAACACCAGATTTTTCTGCATATGGATCTCCATATCCAAGTTTCTGACTATTTGTATATGCTCCACCCCATGAAACCACATTTACTGCGTATGCAAGAGTTGAAGTTGTAACAAAAGCCAAGAAACATATTATCTTTATAATTTTAGACATTATTATTCTTCTCCTAATTGTTTAATTTAATTAAATTATACGTATTTAGACTATTGAAGAGCATGTTCTGTATTTAAGCAACAGCTAATTACTAAAATTTTGTATAAAAATAAATTTATCTACTAGATGTAGTGGTGTTTTAGTCTAAAGCTCTACAATCCACGCTAGACCAGCCTAATTTAATCTTGTCATCTGTGGATATGTTAGATTTTTTTTCAGAATTAGGAATTTTTAAAATAAAATCACTATTATTAAGAAGACTTACTCTTAATCGCGTGTGATCACCATGGTAAATAATTTCTTGCACGCTACAATCAAATTGATTTTCAATATTATTATCAGGATTAATTATTACACGCTCTGGTCGAAGTGACACAGTAGTTTTCTCACCAACATTGGATACAGCAATCGGATTAGCTTTTATAATTTCACCTGAATCTGTTTGCACAGAAACTTTATTCTCATTGATTTCCTTAACGGTTCCAGAAAAGGTATTATTTTCTCCAATAAATTGGGCAACAAATGAATTAACTGGGCTTTCATATAATTCGCTTGGACTAGACAATTGTTGAACATTGCCGTCGTTAAAAACTGCAATTCTATTCGACATTGTTAATGCTTCACCTTGATCGTGCGTTACGTAGACAACTGTGACTCCAAGTTTTTCATGAATACTTTTTAATTCATACTGCATGCTCTCTCTTAAATTTTTATCAAGGGCTCCAAGTGGTTCATCCATTAAAACAACAGCAGGGTCAAAGACTAAAGCTCTCGCTACTGCAACTCGTTGTTGTTGGCCACCCGATAATTGTGCGGGCATTCTATTTCCAAATTCACCTAAAGATACCATGCTAAGAGTTTTTTTGATTCTGTCTTCTATCTCTGCTTTATCCATTTTTCTAACTTTTAATGGAAAGGCTAAATTCTCATAAACTGATAAGTGAGGGAATAGAGCGTAGTTTTGAAAGACCATTCCAATTCCTCTTTTATAGGGAGGAATACTGCTAATAGGACTTCCACCTAAATAAATTTCACCATTTGTAGGAGTTTCAAAGCCTGCAAGCATCATTAAAGTAGTGGTTTTACCAGAACCAGAAGGGCCTAATAAAGTAAGAAACTCACCTTCAGCAATATCCAAGTTTAGATCCTTAACAACTAAAACTTTTCCATCATAACTTTTGTCGACTTGCTCAAATTTAACAAAGTCTTGCTTGATATTACTCATTAGTTTTTCCTAAAAAATATTGAAGATTACTTTAACAGAATTAATTCAGCTTAATCAACAGTTTTTATTAAAGGCTTTAAATAATTAATTGCGACAATTTGATCATTTTAAATATCGAAAAATCAATTAATAAAGGCTATATTACCCTTGGGTATAATAATATGACATCAATCAAACTTAAAAATACAGATTTAATATCTTCATTTACCAATATGAATGAGTACGTTCAGAAGTACGAGAACATTTCATTTGATATTGAGAAAATGCGCGAGGCAGTGGATCAACTAATTCAAATTCGTCCTTTTGAACAACCTCAAAAAGAAGGTCTTTTAAAATCTAATGCCATATGTCTAAATTATGATGAAAAAGAATTGGACGAATGGTTTGGTGGGAACATAAGAGGAAAATATTGGACGAAACCAGATTCTTCATTTGAAGAGATGGAGCGTGAACCATATATGGACGAATCGCGCTATACATTATTCAATGCAAAATTAAATGATACTTACTTTAAGCATGTTTATGAAACCTTGAGTGAACACTTTGCAATTGGCCGTTGTAGAATTATCAAGATGCCTCCAAGAACGACATTAAGTTGGCATCGCGATCCTGAAAAACGCATTCATATTTCTATCAAGACTAACTATGGTTCTCGTATGTTTATTGAAGATACTGGGTTTCATATCCCATCAGATGGAAATATTTATATAACTGATAATACTAAGTACCATACAGCTATTAATGGTGGTGAAGAAGACCGTATACATTTAGTAGCAACACTCCTTAACTAAGCCCAAATCAAGTATTATAATTTTTCATAAAGTAATAGAATATCTATTGCTATCCTAAATATTTTAGAGTTAAATTCCGATATGCAAAAATGTAAAAATTATATTAATGGCCAGTGGATCGAAAGTTCATCTGGTGAAGTTATTGAGGTAAACAATCCTGCTACTGGTAAAATTATTGGTGAAGTTTCATGTGCTAAACAAGAAGAAGTAGACATGGCAGTTGATGCTGCTCTAAAGGCACATAACTCAAGAGTGCTTGTCGATATGCCTCCAATGGAGCGTGCAACATTAATGAGGACTATTGCCAATGAATTAAGGAAGGTTGCAAGTGATGGTGGAAGTTTACTGTGTAGTGAAAATGGCAAACCGCTTGCAGGGGCAATTCATGAATTTAATGATGCGGCTAATTATTTTGATTATTACAGTGGTCTGACAGATAAGCTTGAAGGCAATACTATTCCAGTAAATAAAACGGTAATTGATTATACTTTGCTAGAACCATATGGAGTGTCAGCGCATATTGTTCCTTGGAATTTTCCAATGTCGATGTTAGCAAGATCACTTGCTCCAGCTTTTGCTGCTGGTAATGCAACAGTAATAAAAACTGCTGAACTTACACCGCTTGCTACTGCAGATCATTTTGCCCAAGCAATTCATAATGCCAATGTACCTGCTGGTTTAATTAATATAATTTGTGGCTATGGCAATGAGGCGGGATCAATGATTACTGGTCACAAAGATGTTAGCCAAGTTACTTTTACTGGCTCAGTATTGACAGGTAAAAAAATCTTACATGCAGCTGCCGAAAGGGCCATTCCAGCTGTAGTAGAATTAGGTGGAAAATCTGCGGCCGTGGTATTCCCTGATGCAGATCTTGATAAGGTGGTAAATGCCGCAAGAGGTGGGATCTTTGGACAGGCTGGTCAAATTTGTTCTGCGATGTCACGGGTAGTGGTTCATGAATCAGTTAAAGATGAGCTTGTTGAAAAATTAGCAAACATGGCAAAGGGTTTAAAAGTTGGAGACGGTCATGACGATGGAGTTGAATTAACTCCGTTAATATCCGAACAACAATTACAAAAAGTTGAGAACTACGCACGATCTGGACAGCAAGCTGGTGCCACTGCAGTTGCAGGAGGGAATCGTATAGATCGAGAAGGTTATTTCTTTGAAGCTACTGTCTTTGATGATGTAAAACATGATATGACAATTGCACAAGAAGAAATTTTTGGGCCAGTTTTATCAGTTTTATCTTATAAAGATAAAGAGGAAGCTATTCATATTGCAAATGATACTGCATTTGGATTAGCGGCAGGCGTTTTTACTAAAGATATTGATCAAGCAACAAATACTGTCAATCAACTTCAAGCTGGTCAAGTTTATGTTAACAGCTGGTTTACAGGAAGTGTTGCGACACCATTTGGTGGTTACAAACAATCTGGCTATAGTCGAGAAAAAGGGCAAGAGGCTATTAAAGGCTATTTGCAAGTTAAAAATGTGGGTATTCAACTCTAATCTAAATGGATGCACAATTATCTAAAAATGATGCTTTTGAATTAGCAAAAAAAACATTAATGGCTTGTGGTGCATCAGAAGATAATGCTCTACCGCTAGCAAATGGTATTGTTGCAGCTGAGTTAGAAGGTATTAAGAGTCACGGCTTTCATTACTTACCAATTTACTGCTTACATCTTCAATGCCAAAAAGTAAAAGGCTTGGCTACTCCAACAATTAATTCTCGATCACCAGTAGCTTTTACTATTGATGCAGATAATGGTTTTGCTCATAGAGCTATAACATTGGGTTTCAAAGATCTTATTCCAGCAGCAAAAGAAAATGGAATAGCCTCTTTGGCAATATCTAATTCATATAATTGTGGTGTTCTTGGTTATCACACTCAAGCTTTAGCTAGAGAAAAATTAATTGGTATTGGCTTTACAAATGCGCCAGCTTCTATTGCACCAGTAGGCGGTATCAAACCAGTAGTAGGAACAAATCCTATTTCAGTAGCTGTTTATAATAAAGGCAGTATAAAAATTTTAATAGATCAATCAGCAAGTGTCGTTGCAAAAAGTGAAATATCGGTAAGAGCTAAGTCTGGTGAAGCAATTCCTGCTGGATGGGCATTTGGTCCTGATGGAGAAGATACTACTGATCCATCGATTGCTTTAAAGGGTACAATGGCTCCAACTGGTGGCTATAAGGGTTTTGGAATCGGCTTATTTGTGGAAATAATGACAGCCTGCTTAACTGGAGCAAATCTAGGTACTGAAGCTAGTTCATTTGCAGATGACAAAGGTGGACCTCCTGGAACTGGTCAATTTTTTATTGCCATAAATCCAGAAAAATATTCTGAAGGCTTTGAAGAGAAAATTACAAGTCTGATAAAAAATATTGAGTCTCAAGATGGCCCAAGAGTGCCTGGCAGCAAACGAATTGCCAATGCAAATGCAAATGCTGATATACCAATAAATATAAAAGAAGATTTATATAATAAAATTATTTCTTTGCAGGGCTAAAGTTAATCATTATCAGCAAGTCCTGCCCCAGCAGCATTTTCTTTCAGGCGATCTGTTTCTTCGACAAATGTTTCAGTAGAAAGTTCATATAATTGATCCCAAACTTTGTCCTTAAATGAATCTTCATTTTCTTGAATTTCTATCTTAATAATTTTTGCATTCTCAATTATTAATCCCATGAGATTAGTATCTGTTGCAATAAATTTATTCAAATTTAATAAAAAATTATGATCATCTATTTGTAATTTAATTTTCTTACCTATTCTATCAGAAAGACGATTAATAAAAGGTATTAATAAAATTGGGAAATTTATTGAGTGCAAAGTAAGTTTTTTAATTTCTTCAACTTTACTTGCAGAGTCTAATAATGCAGATCCAGTATAAAAAGGGCAAAATGAATTTGGTTTTATATTATTTTCTTTACTTATTTCTTTTGGGCCAAATGTCTCTTTTCCTTTAACCTGTTCAAGGTATAAACTTAGGTTTTCAATTCCTGAAATACTTAAAAGCTCAAGACTCTTAATATTTTTTCCCACTTCTTCTGCAATACCCCATGGAAATCCTGCAGCTTTAGTTGCTCTTTTTGAAATTGTTTCTATTTCACTTGAAGTTCTCATAGTCGATTATAAATCCAAGTATCATCTGTATTTTTTAATTCATTTATTAAGGGTGCACCTTGATACATATTTATACGTAACCATTTATCAGAGCGTGGATCAAATTTTTGTGCTCCAAAAAATGATAATTTTAATCTCAGCATGTCAATTGGAACTAATTTTGATCCAATAGTATTATCTTGAATTTCTGAGTATGGAAATTTTTCTATGATAAAACAACGTCGAACTGCATGTCGTAAATCATTATTGGACATTAAGAATTCAGCAATTGTTTTTGATGAGCTATAATCTTTTAATCTTTTAAAAAGCTTGGAAACATCTCGAGCTATGGCAAGGGGTTGCTCTAATTCAGACCCCTCTTCCTCATATCTATTAGCGACTCTAGGCTCTTCTTTGTTTTTTGAGATGAACCAAAAATTTGCAATTTCTTCTGAAGAATTAAAATCTATATCTAATATATTAGAATAATTAATTTGTATTATATCAATCAAATCACTCACTAATCTTTCTCCAGGGATATCAAAATGAAGGTCTTCTTCTGAACTCATTTTTTCTACCAAAGGATTTACAATATTATCATACGGCTCCATGAGCATTGAAACAATATATTCAATCCCTTCTTCACTTAACTCATTTTCAATCCATAAGTATAATTTATTCCATAAAAATTTTTCATTAAACTCAAAATTTAATAAATATTTTTTTTCAAAATGTTCTAGGTCTTTAATTAAAATTTTAATCTTATTGATTTGATATTCACTGTCTGTTTTCCAAGTATTAATATTTAATTTTGATTTTTCAAAACACTCTTTAAACTTATTAAAGTCATTAATTTCTACCTTCTCAATAGAACGAATTTGTTTTAATGCTTCTTCTCTTGAATAAATCCAGTTGTGTAACAGTGTAGGATGATTAACTATAAAAGGCGCCATACCTAATCCTGTGGAGTTGCCAATCCCTAGATTTCTTGCAATGTCATCTGATAACTTAACAGCTGAAGTTGGGTTTCTAGATTTGGCGATATGATTAACTTGATCAAAAGTAAATTGACGAACTAAATAAACAAGCATCATTTCTAATCTAAACGGACCACATATTTCAGAACGTTCCTTAATTCTATAGCGATCAGCTAAACCAAATTTACCAGAACCATAAACCGCTGTGGTTCTGTATAAATAGCCAACATCTTTTACAATAGTTTCATCTGGCTGTTGCCCACTTGCTAACGCGTCTACTGTATGTTCAAAAATTCTCACGGACTTATTTGCTCTAGATAAAGTTAACTCTTTATAGGAAACTCTCCCTACTTCTTGCTTTGGAACATTTTCTTTCAATCGCTCAATATCATCTTTAGTTGGAATCCCATCATGAAGTACAAATGCGGCATCCCACTTAGTAGCAATAACTCGATCTGATCGTTCAGTAGAATTTAATTCATTTGCAAAGCAAACTAGTGAATATACGCGACTATTTTTTTTTACAGAGTAAACGGCTGTACCATAACCACTCTCATCTAGCTCAAATAAGTCTTTGTTAAATTCCCAATCTTTGAACTCCCTTATAAAACTTCTTAAGAATGATAATTTTGATTGATAAAATGATCCTAGGCGTGACAAGGTCATAATCTCTTTGGGATTGCGATGATTGATATCTGGCATGATCAATTGATATAATCTTTATAAAAATTAAACCAATTATCACCTAAAATTCCATATAATTCGTCATTATTAAAGCCAACTTTCTTTAAGCCTTTTTCAATATTATTAAACCCTCTTGCATCTTGAAACCATTCAGGCTGATTAGGAAAAGCAGCATTAGAAACTGTTCCTTCGCCATAGTCTTTAGTCTTGGTCCAAGTTCCATTTCTCATCCATTCCACAATACTGTCTGGTTGCTTCAAACAAAGATCCGAACCAATACCTAAATTTTTAGTGCCTATAATTTCAGCAGTTTTTGCAACCATTTGACAAAAACTATCTAAGGTACAATTTGTTCCACCTAGTAAATGATGTGGGTACAAAGACAATCCTAGCATTCCACCAGATTCGCCTAAAGCCTTTAGAATATCATTGGGTTTGTTTCTTTTTGCTTTATGCCAAAATAATGGATTAGCATGTGTAATTGCTATAGGTTTTTCAGAAAAATTAATAGCATCAAAAGTAGATTTATCGGCAGAATGTGACATATCAATAATCACACCAACCCTATTCATTTCTTTAATGACTTCCTTGCCCATTCTTGTAACACCACTATCATTTTCCTCATAACATCCAGTCGCTAGTAGCGATTGATTGTTGTAGGTAAGTTGCATAAATACTGCACCCATTTGATGAACTGACTCTACTAACTTAATATCATCTTCAATAGGTGAGCAATTTTGAAAACCAAAGAAAACAGCTGTTTTATTTTCATTATGTGCTTTTTCTATATCTAAGTATGATCTGCCTTGAAAAATCAGCTCGGGATAAGTTGCAAAATATCCTTTCCATTCTTCAAAATTTTTCTGAACCTCATCATAATCTTCATGATATGCAATAGTCACATGAATAGCATCTAGACCTGCTTCACGATTAGATTCAAATATTTCCTTAGACCAATTACAGTACTGCAGGTTATCAATTCGATAGTTCTTATTCTTTGACATTAGTTAATATTATCTTTTAAATTACAATAAAGTTACTATGTTATTATATATTAGAGATCAATATTTTGAAGAAATACTCAGTTTTTAGCTTAATAAAAAATGCATTCAATGGCCATAAAAATTGGGATGTGGCCTGGAGAGATCCCGAACCTAAAAAAGAATATGATGCCATTATCATCGGCGGAGGTGGTCACGGATTAGCTACGGCATATTATCTTGCAAAAAATTATGGAATAAAGAATATCGCTATTCTTGAAAAAGGTTGGATCGGTGGTGGTAATATTGGAAGAAATACTACCATATTAAGATCGAATTACATGCACGATGCTAATAATCTTTTTTATGATCATGGTATGCAGATGTGGAAAGATTTAAGTCAGGAACTTAACTATAATGTGATGTATTCTCCAAGGGGAATTCTAAATCTTGCGCACTCAGATGCACAAATAAATTCTTACTCTAGAAGAGGTAATTCAATGCGGTTGAATGGCATCGACGCGTCTCTACTTGGTCGTGAAGAAGTAAAAAAAATGATTCCTTTTGCAGACTTTTCAGACAATGCTCGCTTTCCAATATTTGGTGGTTTGTTACAGCCAATTGGTGGAACAGCACGACATGATGCAGTTGCATGGGGATATGCAAGAGCAGCTGATGATTTAGGAGTTGATATAATTCAACACTGTGAAGTAAATAGTTTTGATATTGAAAATGGAAAAGTATCAGGGGTACAAACTTCACGTGGAAATATTAAGACAAAAAAAGTTGGCTTGTGTGTTGCTGGAAGTACTTCAATACTTGCTGAAAAGTTAAATATGACTTTACCAATTGAAGCCCATGTGTTGCAAGCTTGTGTGTCTGAACCTGTTAAGCCACTCCTTGATGGTGTAGTAACATTTGGCGCAGGACATTTCTATTGCAGTCAGTCTGATAAAGGTGAAATGGTAATGGGTGGAGATTTAGATGGCTACAATAGCTATGCACAAAGAGGTAACTTGCCAACTATTCAACACGTATTGACTGAAGGTGTAGCCTTATTTCCAAATTTGAGTAGGCTTAAAATATTAAGAACTTGGGGTGGTATTATGGACATGTCAATGGATGGCTCACCAATTATAGATAAGACTCATATTGACGGAATATATCTAAATTGTGGTTGGTGTTATGGAGGATTTAAGGCAACTCCAGTGTCTGGACTTACATTTGCTCATACAATGGCTACAAATGAACCTCATGATTTAAGTAAACCTTTTAAACTTGATAGATTTCATACGGGACACTTACTAGATGAAAAGGGTCTTGGAACAAAAACTTGGATCAGTTAATATGTTAGAAATTAAATGTCCATATTGTGGAGAACGCTCACAAAATGAATTTTCTTATGGTGGTGACGCAACTATCAAACGCCCAAAGTTAAATACTGATATAAGTGACTTGGAATGGGATAGCTTTGTTTATTACAGAAACAATCCTCGAGGGAAACATTTAGAATTGTGGCATCATATTTCAGGTTGCCGTCAATGGTTTAAAGTTCATCGTAATACAGCAACTCATGAAATAATTAAAACTCTAGAAATGCAAGAAGATTTACAAGACTAGCTATGCAAAATTATAGAATAAAAAATGGTGGGAAAATTAATAGAGATTTAAAAATTTCATTTATTTTTAACGGTAAAACTTATTTTGGTTACAAAGGTGATACCCTAGCATCAGCTCTACTCGCTAATGGTGTTTACCTTATTGGTAGAAGTTTTAAGTATCATCGTCCCAGAGGTATTATTGCAGCAGGTGTTGAAGATGCTAATGGCAAGGTACAGCTTTATAAGGATGATATAACAGAACCAAATGTAAATGTAACTGAAGTAGAGCTTGTAAAAGGACTGAGAATAGAAAGTCAAAATTGTTGGCCTTCTGTTTCTTTTGATGTCTGGGCAATTAATAATTTCTTAAATAGATTTTTTCCTGCAGGTTTTTATTATAAAACATTTATGTGGCCAAAAAGCTTTTGGTATAAAGTTTATGAGCCAATCATTAGAAAGGCTGCTGGCATGGGAACGGCCTCTTTAAAGTCAGACCCTGATCGATATGACCATCAATATGAACATTGTGATATTTTAGTTGTTGGTTCTGGTCCTTCAGGAATATCGAGTGCATTAGCTGCGGCAAAAAATGGTGCTCGAGTTATTTTGGCAGAGGATAAGGCCAGATTTGGTGGTTCACTTTTGACTGATAATGTTACTATAGGCAATAAGAATGGTGACGAATGGGTCGAGGAGGCAATTGCTGACTTAAAATCAATGCCCAATGTAATTGTACGAAAACGTTCTCAAGTATTTGGTTATTACGATCACAATATGCTTGTTATGTTTGAGCGATGCAAAGATCATATAGAAAATCCAGAGGCTTTTACTCCAAGGCAAAGGCTTTGGTATATAAGAGCAAAGCAAGTAATTATATCTACTGGTTCAATTGAACGCCCTTTAGTATTTGCAAATAATGATAGGCCAGGAATTATGCTGGCATATTCAGCTAAGGAATACCTTAAGATTTATGGAGTACTTGCGGGTAAAAAACCAATAATATTTACAAATAATGATACCGCATACGAAACAGCAATTGAATATAAAAAACAGGGTGTCGACTCAATTATAATTGACACTCGAAGTGAGTCAGATTCTGGCATAGCTAATGAAGCAAAGAAATTGGGAATTGCAATAAAGTTTTCCCATGGAATTGCTAATACTTCAGGATACAAAAAAGTAAAATCTGCAACTATAGGCAAGCTAAATAATAATAAAGATGGTTACATAGAATTTGAAGAGATTGAATGTGACAGTATATTTGTTTCAGGAAATTGGACACCTACAGTTCACCTGGCTTCACAGTCTGGAAATAAATTAAAATATGACTCTGACTCAGATACGTTTTTACCAGATCAATCACGTCAAAAAGAAACGGTAATAGGATCTGCTAATGGTAGTTTAACTCTTGAAGAAAGTTTAAAAGAGGGCTTTGAAACTGGGTTCATTTTATCAGAAAAAATAACTAAAAATAATAAACCTACTTCAATTCCAATATCTGATGAAAAACAATTAGGCCAACACGATAAATTTTGGTGCATGCCATTGCCAGAAAAAAAACATTACAAAAGATTTGTTGATTTTCAAAACGATGTAGCTGTATCAGATATTCAGCTAGCTGTTCAAGAGGGCTTCAGATCAATCGAACATGTAAAACGATATACCACTCTAGGAATGGCAACAGATCAGGGCAAAACGAGTAACTTAAATGGTCTGCAACTAGTTTCTGATCTTGAGAAAAAAATTGTTCCAGAGGTTGGACATACTACATTTCGTCCTCCATACACATCAGTGACCATAGGTACAATAATCGGTCGAGAAGTTGGCAAAAATTATAAAGCCACTCGTAAATCTCCCATGCATCAATGGCACGAAAAGCACAATGGTATTTTTGTTGATGCTGGCTTATGGCTTAGACCTCGATATTATAAAAAAGGAAACGAAACTTTACACGAAGCCGCAAAAAGAGAAGCTTTAAATGTTAGAAAGAATGTTGGTGTATGTGATGTGACTTCTCTAGGTAAAATAGATATTAAAGGAAAAGATTCTGCTGAATTTCTTAATCGAATTTATACTAATGCCTTCTTAAAATTACCAATCAGTAAGGCAAGATATGGCGTTATGCTTCGCGAAGATGGAATGGTTTTTGACGATGGAACCACTACAAGAATTTCTGAGAATAACTACCATATGACTACAACAACCGCACAAGCAGCAAATGTACTGAGTCATTTGGAATATTATTTACAAGTAGTTTGGCCTGAATTAGATGTTACAGTCGTTTCTACAACTGAACAATGGGCTGGTGCTGCTATAGCGGGGCCTAATTCTAGACTTTTACTAAGTAAAATATTCCCCACTGAAGATGTCTCTAATAAAGGATTGCCATTTATGGGCTATAGAGAATTTAAGTTTAAAGACAGTTTAGCAAGAGTATTTAGAATTTCTTTTTCAGGTGAGTTAGCCTATGAAATTAATGTAATGTCTAATTTTGGTGAGTTAATGTGGAAAGAAATTATTGAGCTAGGTAAGGATTTTCAAATTCAACCTTATGGCACAGAAGCATTATCAACCCTTCGAATTGAAATGGGACATGTTGCCGGATCAGAAATTGATGGAAGAACAATTGCATATGATTTATCTCTTGAAGGTATGCTTAGTGAAAAAAAAGATTTTATTGGTAAAAGATCTTTGAAAAGAAAAGCTTTCACAGAAAAAGGGCGAGAGCAAATTGTTGGCCTAGTTCCAATTGATAAAAAAACTTCTATTCCAGAAGGCTCTCATTTAGTTGTTGATCATAAATTAAAATCACCAAATCCAAAATTAGGTCATGTTTCAGCATCTTGTTGGAGTGTAGAAAATAATAACCCATTTTCACTAGCTATTTTAAAAGATGGTAAAAATAAAATAGGGGAAAAGTTATACGCTGTATCGCCTCTAAAAAATATTTCTGTTCAAGTAGAAGTTGTTTCTCAACACTATGTTGATCCTGATGGAAAAAGAGTTCGATCATGAATGAAGTTTCATCTCTAAATAATTTTGAAAAAAATGGCTTATATGGAAACTATCAGAATAAAAAAGAGAGTGACCTTATTGTAATAAATGAAATTACTAATATTAATATCTATCAGCTAGTAAAATTTAAAAGTGGATCTTTAGAGGCAACATCTATAAAAATTGATGATCAAATTTTGCCAGTCAGTCAAAATTCTGTAAGTGGCAATGCAATAACTAGAATTCTGTGGAATGCTCCAAATACGTGGTTAATAACTTCATCTGACAATAATATTAATAAAAAGATTTTAGCTAGTTGTTCTGAAAATGACTTTGCTTTAACTGATTTATCTCATTCAAGGATAATATTACAAATTAGAGGAGAGAAAGCACTAAATGTTATTAAAAAAGGCTCCCCTTTAAATTTAAATGAATTTCAAAAGAATTGCTGTAGAACTTCTGTTTATCATGGCATAACATTTACCATTGATATGGTTGAAGATGCTCCACAAACCCTAAACTTAATGGCCAATAGAAGTTTTTCTGAATCATTTTATCACGCCATTACTGATTCTGCATTAGAGTATGGATACAAAAAAATATAAATAAATATGGAATGGGTAAATTCAATTAGAGGACCAAACCTAACATTTTTTTTTCAGTATGTAACATGGCTAGGATATAAAGATTTTCTATTCTTGTTTGTTCCTTTTTGTTATTGGTTTTTTGACCGTAAGATATTTAGCACATTTACTTTATTTGTTTTTATTAGTGCGCTTATAAATGCATTCTTGAAAGATTTTTTTCAAGATCCAAGGCCTGAAAATATAGAAAGTATTGATCCATTTCTGATAAGTCTTGATCCTTCTTATGGATTTCCTAGTGGCCATGCTCAACTGGCAGTTGTTATCTGGGGCTTTATAATGCTACGTAGTAAAAATAATTTAATTAAGATTTTATGCTTATTTCTTATTGCTTCAATTTCATTCAGTAGAATTTATTTAGGTGTGCATGATATAGCCGATGTAATAAGTGGTATCATATTTGGAATAGTGTCTCTTGTATTGCTAGAGCAGCTATTAAGCAATAAAGGTAAGTGGTTACGTGAGCTTAATAAGACATGGCATTTTTTAATTTATTTTATTTTTTTTGCACTAGCTTATGCTGCATGGCCTCTAGAAGAAAATAATTTAGTGGCCTTAGCTTTGGGAGCTTTAGTGATTGGATTTTGGCTTGGTAAAATTATGGATGAGAAATATTTTAATTTTCAAAATCCAGATAATATAGTCTTAAAGATTACTTTTGTGGGTTTAGCAATTGTTGGCTTTATTCAATTAAATGCGTATGTTGAAAACTTATTTAATATTATAAATATCGGTCATAATATCGAAGCAATTATTTCTTCACTTTTATTAGGATTTTATATTTCTTTTATAGCACCATTTATTCTTTGTTTTATAAGTTTACAAACAAAGCAATTAAATTAATAGGCACTGCTAATTTTCTCGTTAATTAAATCTCTTAGTTCGTCTCTTTCAGTACAATTAAAATTACAGTACTCTTCAAGTTTTGCTAAATTTTCTTTTGCTAAATCCAATCTATTCGTTTCTAGATATAATTCTCCTTGATACTCTAAAATTCCAGTATGTTTTGGATTTATCTCAAGACCGGTCTTATAATATCTTTCGGCATCATCATATTTTTTTAATTTTCTACTTGTAAAGCCTGCATAATTCCAACCATTTGCATCTTCTGGATTTGCATATATAAACGCCTCAGCTTTTGATAAGGCCATGTCATAGTCTTTATTGTTAATAAATTTCACAATTTCGGACAATTGACTTTTATATAGCTTCCATTCAGCGTTATCTTTATCTCCACCGCCACTTGAGCCACCGCCACTTGAGCCACCACCACTTGAGCCGCCACTTGAGCCGCCACTTGAGCCGCCACTTGAGCCACTACCTGAGCCACTACCTGAGCCACTACCTGAGCCACCATCACCAGGACCAGAAACTGCAATATTTATTGAAAATATTAATAAAAATAGAATTCTAATGATTAGCATAAAAAATACTTTAATTTTGTTTATAATTATTAAGTTCCTATAACTTAACTAAAAATTAGATAGTTTATTTTATTACTATTTCAAGATTTAAGTTATCGGTAATATCAACTTAGTAATTAACTGTATGATTTAATTATTTATTTTCTTTTGCTACAAGATGAAGCCCAAGCGCTACTGCTGGGCCAATACCAAAAGCAAATAGCAAAGTTCCTATTCCAACTGTACCACCAAGTAACCATCCGACAACTACAACTGAAATTTCAATACAAACTCTGACCCAAGCAATTGGATATTGTGTAACTCTTTGTAAGCCAGTCATTAAACCATCTCTAGGACCTGGTCCTAAATTTGCTGTTAAGTAAATACCACTCCCTAATCCAACCAGTAATACACCAAGTGATCCAACTAAAATATTAATAAGATAATTGCTTGTTGAAAAATCGAATAAGTACATTGATAGTTCTATAGTTCCTGCAATAATTATAATATTTAGAATTGTACCTACTCCTGGCTGTTGTTTTAAAGGTAACCAAAATAATAAAACTGCAACACTACTAGCAAACATTGCAAAGCCTATTGACCAATTAAAATTAATAGCTAATCCCTCTGCTAAGACCACCCATGGACTAAGTCCAATTGCTGAGTGAATTAAAAGAGACTCACCAAACCCAAATAATGTTAATCCGAACACTAAAAAAAATAATGTTTTAATCTTTGGCTTAAAATTTAGAGGGTGAACTGAACTCCAAGAAACTGTGGGCACATTTTTTATTCTTAAAAATTCAGGTAGAATACTCATTTAAATATTATCTTATGTTATTAGGAATAACTTCATAACCTGTGCATCTTGGTGTGTCATCAACTAATTCTTCTGGATACCCAGGAGCTCGAAGATCTTCGTTACAAGCGTCTTCTAATCTTTTGACTATCATTGAAGACCATGCACGATCGCCATATTTCTCTCTGCCTTCTTTAAATATTTTTGTTATTAAAGGTGAAACTTCTGTTGGTACATTCATATCTTGTGCAAGCTTTTCAAATAACCCAACATCTTTACAAACTAAATCCATAGTAAAATTAATATTATAACTTCCATTCATTATCACTTGGCTTTCTGTTTCATGTACAAAGCTATTGCCAGAACTTATTTTAATGCCCTCATAAACTGTAGGTAAGTCTAACCCAGCTTTTTTACAGACCATTAACGCTTCACCAACAGCTACTAAATGTGTCGATGCTAAATAGTTTGTTGCCACCTTTAAGACAGAAGCGCTGCCAATTGGTCCAATACGTAAAATTTGATGTCCGATTGCACTTAATGCAGGCATAGCTAAATCAAATGCCTCTCTAGTTCCACCAACTAAAATTGCAATATTTCCTGTTGCCGCTCTGTGGCATCCTCCAGAGACAGGGGCTTCGATAGCAAATGCTTTTTTATCAATTACTAAATTCGCAAGTCTTTGCATTTCTTTGTCATCAGTAGTGCTCATTTCAATCCAGAGTTTTCCTTGGCTCATACCTTCGATTAAACCTTCTTTACCTTCTAAAACACTAGAAACTATAGCTGGGCTTGGGAGACATGTTATTGAAATGTCAGAGTTTTGAGCTAATTCTTTTGGATTTTCCATCCACCTAGCCCCTTTTTCAATTAGCAACTTTCCTGCATTTTTATCAAGATCATTAATTAATAAGTCAAATCCACTTTCTATAATGCTATTTGCAAGTTTAAATCCCACGTTACCTAAACCAATAAATCCAATTCTCATAATAGTTGCTCCTTTGTATAAATTTATAATGTTGGGGGAATAACTTTTTGTCTTGTACCAATAGCATGGAAAGTAATTGCAAAAATAATGATTATGCCACCGATTAGTGTATTTGTTCCAGGTATTTCGTTAACTCCAAATATAGGTAACCAGCACCATAATATTCCACCTACTGTTTCCGTAGTTGCTAGCAACATAAGTTCAGCAGCAGGCAAATATTTAGAACCATAGCTAATCAAGATCAATCCTGTTGCCACAAAGCTACCATGAAGAATGCTTAAAAGAATATTTCTTAAAGGCATAGTTGAATGCTCAGAAAAAAAAACAACCATCATAAAAGAGAAGGCTGCACATATTAGTCCTGCAATTATTATAGTAGTAAATTTTGGAGTTTCTGGTCTCCATCGTAATGATACTGCAAAAACTGAAAATCCTAACGAACATATAAATCCAGCAAATAATCCAAAAAGTGCCCCTATCATCCAGTCATTATAAACCATAAGACTTATGCCAAAAATTGAAATGACCATTGCAATAAAAGTAGCTGTTCTTATTTTTTCTTTTAAAAATAAATATGCTAATAATCCAGCAAATAATGGCTGAAGAGCAATTAAAAATAAAGTAGTTGCAGCTGAAGTGTTAGTCATTCCAAAAATAAAGCCAATAAAGGCACAAGCTAAACCAGTGCCACCAATTAAACCTGAAATTCCAACTTTACTAAAATTATTAACAAACTTTGGGCCTTCTTTAGCCATTAAGAAAATTAAAAGTATAAATGCAACAACAACACCACGCACAAATAAATAATGCCACTGATAAATTTCAGCATCTATCATATGTCTGATTGTTGGAGCACCAAAACTCCAGACAACACCAGCAGAGATAGCTAAAAAGAATCCTAAGAGATATGTCTTATTTAAAGCTAGAGATGAATCTGATTCTGCACTCATATGATAAAAAATCATATATAATTATAAGTAGGATTACACTATAAATGAGTGCATATGGAAATCACATCTGAGTACGGTATTTATGATCAACGCTTTGAAAAAGTGTTTAATAAATTTAAAGAAAACCTCTCCTCTTCTATTGACATAGGGGCATCATTTGCTGTCTATTTAAATGGTAAGCCGCTAGTTGATCTGGCCGGTGGCTTTAAAAACAAAGAAAAAACTAAAATTTGGACACCGGAAACTACTGTATGCGTTCATTCGACTGGTAAGGGAGTTGTTGCTATGTGCGTTGCAATACTGATTGAACGTGGAAAACTAAATTTAGATGAAAAGGTTTCAAAATATTGGCCTGAATTTGGTTCTAATGGAAAGGAAAATATCTTAGTTCGTACGCTACTGTCACATCAAGCAGGTTTATATGCTTGGAAAGAAAAAATGACTGAAGAGGATTTTTTTAATTGGGATTATTGTACTGAACTTTTAGCGGCCCAAGCTTCATTGCATAAACCTGGTACTGAAATCTGTTATCATGCAAAATCTATTGGTTTTATGACAGGTGAGCTTATCAAAAGAATAACTGGTCATTCTGTGGGTAGATTTTTAAAAGATGAATTAATTGAACCATTAAAATTATCTTGCACTATTGGAACACCTAAAGAGCAGCATAATAATATTGCCGAAGTAATAAGCTCTGCTAATTTAAATGCTGCATTCAATGATCGTAATAAAATAGATAGTTATACTATGGGGGCATTTCTCAATCCTGGGAATAGAACTAGAACTGCAAATACAGAAGAATTTAGATCCGCTGAAATTCCAGCATTAAATTGTCATTCTAATTCAAGCTCTCTTGCGCAATTATATGATAATTTTATTAATTGTGACATTCATCCAAATAGTTTTATCAAAAAAGATACAATTTCTTCTCTAATTCAAAAAGAGATTTCTGGAATAGATAATGTTATGAAAAGTCCAATGCAATGGAGTCCTATAGGCTTTATGATTGGTGGTGGTAAATCTTTTGGTAAGTCTGGTAAGGCTTTTGGTCATACTGGTTGGGGAGGTTCTCTGGCATTTGCTGATCCTCAAAATAAAATTGGTGTTGCGTACTCTATGAATTTATTAGCTGGTTCTATGCTAGGAGATAGTCGTGCAATTGACTTGATTGCCGCTACATATGAATCAATTTAAATGCTCTCTGCTTTAGCTGTAGTTAGGATGCAGCTATCTATTTTCCATTCTTTATTTGGCTGTTTTTGCATTGCATAATTTGCTGTTACAAAACTTCCATCAGGACCTACTAAGTAAACAAGCAATATAGGTATACCTCGGTGCATTTCTACTGTTCCAATGTTTATATTTTTTGGCCTATATACACTTGGATAGCTTTTTTTGACCATAGCCATAAAATTATCTGAGCTTCCGAATATAGATTTAATTTTTGGAGATGCATAAGAAAAGGCATCTGTTGCATTGTCATCTGAAAAAGCTTGAAGTTGGCTTGAGACTACTAATTTGATGCTAGCTATATCAGAATCAGATAGTAGTTCAGTCTCAGCAAAGCTATTGAAGCTTAAAAATGAAAAAGCAAATAAAGCTATGAATAACTTTATTGATTTCATTATAAAATTTCAAAAAGTCCAGCGGCTCCCATACCACCGCCAACACACATAGTCACCACACCATATTTAGCGCCACGTCTTTTACCTTCAATTAGTAAATGGCCTGTCATTCTTGAGCCAGTCATTCCATAAGGATGACCAATTGAAATTGAGCCACCATTAACATTTAACTTCTCATTGTCGATACCTAGTTGATCTCGAGAATAAAGAACTTGCGATGCAAAAGCTTCATTTAATTCCCATAGATCAATGTCGTCTACTGTAAGGCCGTGTTGTTTTAGTAGTTTTGGAACAGCAATCACTGGACCAATACCCATTTCATCGGGCTCACATCCACCAATAGCTAATCCTCTAAAGATACCCATTGGTTCAATATTTCTTTTTTCTGCTTCTTTAAGATCCATTAAAACGCAAGAAGACGCGCCATCAGATAACTGACTTGCATTGCCAGCAGTAATAAATTTATCTGGACCATTAATTGGGTTTAAAGCAGCCAAATTTTCTAAAGTAGTTGAAGGACGATTACATTCGTCTCTATCAACTGTCACTTCTTGCTCAGTAACTTCTTTAGTCTCTTTATTCATTACATCCATTTTAGTTTTCAAAGGAACAATCTCATCATTAAACTTGCCCGCTTCTTGAGCTGCTGCTGTTCTTTGCTGACTTTGAAGAGAATACTCATCCTGTGACTCTCTTGATACGTTGTATCTCTCTGCGACTATATCAGCTGTATTTATCATCGGCATCCATAGTGCTGGACAAACTTTTTGTAATTCAGGTTCAACTAAATGTTTATAATTCATGTTTGCCTGCGTCATTGAAATTGACTCAACTCCACCACCTATTGTCACTTTAACTCCATCTACAATAATTCTATGTGCAGCTACTGCTATGGATTGAAGACCTGAAGAACAAAATCTATTAATTGTAGTTCCAGGTACAGTAACTGGGCACCCTCCTGCTATTGCAACATTTCTTCCAATATTATGGCCAGTTGCAGCTTCTGGTTGTCCACACCCAAAAATAATATCCTCAACTTCTCCAGCTTCAATGCCTGCCTTAGCAATAGCATGTTTTACTGTATGGCCACCCATGGTAATTCCGTGAGTTTTATTAAATCCGCCTCGCATAGCTTTTGCTAAACCAGTCCTTGCTGTAGAAATAATTGCTGCTTCTCTCATGATATGAATTCCCTTTATTATTTGAATAGAAAGTCGTTAAGATACAGTCTTTCTAAATAATTAAAAGAGTAATTTTTCTAATTATATCAACAATTTATGTTTAAAAATTATTAATATTATATGACATTTTAATTAGATATAAATGTTGACCACTAAGGTACTAAATTATAAAAGAACACTCCAAATACACGTACAGGAAAATTTTTATGGCTATGCTAAAAACACAAGATAATCCAATATGGGTTCCTGAGGGTTATAAAAAATTAGGATGGCATGCTGGCTTTGATATTCTTATTGGACCCATGTACTATAAAAAAGATGAAAATAATAAATTTAAGTTTATTGCTAAGATTTTAGATAAACATTTGAATTCTCAAGGTATTGCCCATGGTGGCTTCTCTATGGCCTTAGCAGATATATTTTTTGGATCAGTGGCTTTTTCAGCGTGTGGCAAAAAATCAACAAGCACTATATCTTTGAATTCAAATTTTGTTTCACCTGGATTGTTAGATGAAGTTGTTGAGTGTGAAGCTTCCGTAACTAAAATAACTAGATCGTTAATTTTTATTGAAGGCTCATTAACCTCAGGCGATAAAACAATCTTATCTGCTTCTGGAATTTGGAAAATACTAGGCCAATAGGTTAACTATTAGACTTCAACTATTTCTTTTAAGAAACTTGTAACATCTAAAAAATTTATAGCTTTATGATTTAAGCTAATAAAGTTACATAATTCTTTAGGTTTAATTTGAACAGTTGCTGTGTTTGATAAAGGATGAAAATTTACATATTCGTAATCTAAAAAATTTTGATCTAGAAAAAATATAATTTTTTTATCTATATCATTAAGCAAGCCAAAAGGTGAAACTGAACCTGGCTCAATATTCATTAATTCTTTCAAGTAATTAGGTTGAGCAAATGATAATTTTTTAGAGCTTAGTGGCTCAGTAATTTTTTTTAAATCAATTTGCACATCCTCTAAAAGACTTAAAAGATAAAAATTCTTTTTTTGATCTCGCAAAAATAAATTTTTTGAATGTGCACCTTCAATTTTTCCCCTCAGATTTTTTGAGTCCTCAACTGTATAGAGTGGTTTATGATTAAAAATTTTAAATTCAATCTTATTTGCCTTAAGCAATTCATAAAGACCGTCTTTATCCATAGCTTAAATTTTTTTCAAAGCTGATTGATATTGTGGATTTGGTATTTTTTCTAATAACTTGTTAAACTGATTTCTTGTAATCCATTTATTTTTTAGTGCAATAGCCTCAATACCTGCAACTAATGTATTATTGGATTGATATTTTTGTATAAAATTTGAGGCTATTAACATCTCGTTAGCATCACCAGTATCAAACCATTTTATTTGATTTGCCAATGGTACGACCTTCAAGTTATCTGCTTCTAAATATTTTTTTATAATATCAATAATTTCAAACTCACCTCTGGCTGATTTTTTGATAGATTTAAAATAGTCTATCGAATGCTTATTAAAAAAATATAGCCCTGGAATAATAAAGTTACTTTTTGGTTTCTTTGGTTTTTCCTCTAAAGATAAAATATTCATATTTTTATCAAATTGAATAACACCTGATTTTTGTGGATTAGCAACTTTTACAGCTAAAACTGTTGCTTTTACCCCACTTAAAGCAGTCTTTTTTAAAAGTTTATCTAACCCATTGCCTACAAAAATATTATCAGCCAAGGCGAGTATATAAGGTTTCTTATCAACAAATTTTTCTCCAATTCGTATTGCATCAGGAATACCAACAGCCTTTTTTTGGACAGCATATTTAAATTTCATTCCTAAACTTTTGCCGTCTTTAAGGAGTTTTTTAAAAATATTTTGATCTTCTTGCCTTGAAATAAATAGAACTTCTTTAATACCAGCGTGCATGAGAGTTGCAAGTGCATAATAAAGCATTGGTTTATCGTAGACCGGTAATAATGGCTTACTCACAATTGATGTTGCTGGACTTAAACGAGTGCCCTTACCTGCAGCTAAAATAATACCTTTTTTGAATTGCATAAACTTGTATTAAAAATAATTATTATTTTTTCTTTAAATAGATTCTATCTTTTAAATCTTTATATACAGGCTTCTTTTTTTCCATTTTTGCCATCATAGAGACAGTAACGTCTTCAGGATGTAACATTCCAGCATTCCATAGCGATACAAAATTTAAGCCATCCTGAATTGAGTGATCACGAGAATAATTAATTGCTTCTTTAGTGCCCCACATTGCTAATGGTGACTTTGAAGCTAAATTTTCAGCTATTTCAAAAGCTTTTCTAACCGCATTTTCATGATCAGATTCTATATGATTAATTAAGCCCACTGCGTGCGCTCTATCTGCTGTAACTTTGTCGCCAGTCATAGTCCACTCTCTTGCAATACCTGCTGGAATTATTGTTGGAAGTCTTTGGAGCGTTCCAATGTCAGCTACAATTCCTATATTAATTTCTTCAACAATAAAGAAGGCATCAGCACTAGCTATTCTAATATCAGCAGCACAAATTAAATCTATTCCACCACCTACACATCCACCTTGAATAGCTGCTATTACAGGAAAACGTGCTTCTTCAATACAGCTTGCCCATTTTTGCATTTCTAAAACCTGCTCTCTAAAATGTCCCCTTACTCTTCCAGTCTCTTCATTGGGTCCAGCGCCTATACCGATTTCAGTGATCATTCCTAGATCTAAACCCGCACAAAATGTTGGTCCAGTAGATGAAATTATCAGCACCCTAATATCGCCTCTATCATTAAGTTTATTAACTTCTTCTGGAAACGCAGTCCAAAACTCAAGTGTTACTGAGTTTCTCTTTTCTGGGCGATTAAAAATAATGTGCGCAATACTGTCTTTTATTATTACTTCGAATGGTTTTGACATATAATTATAATTGATTAAAAATGTTTTCTAGATATTGAAGATAAAATAAATATTAAATTAAATATACTATAAAAAAATGGCTATAAATTACGAAGAAATCATGTCTCTAGAAGAAAAAGGTCTTGAATTTTCTTATACACAAAGAGATTCTATTATATATGGGCTTGGTATTGGGCTTGGTAAAGATCCAATGGATGCTACAGAATTAAAATATGTTTATGAAAATGGTCTTATGGCCTTTCCAAGTATGGCGACCAACTTTCAATATAAATCAACACTACTATTAAAAGCTAAGTTGAATATGATTATGATTGTTCATGGGGAACAAGGTGTCACTCTACATCAGCCAATGCCTGCAAGTGCAGATGTTATTTCTGATACAAAAGTAATTAATTGTTTTGATCGTGGAGCTTCAAAGGGTGCCATCATTGAAGTCGAAACTAATGTTAGACTAAAAAAAGATAACTCCCCATTGTGTACTCTTACAAACAAGACATTTGCTAGAGGCGATGGTGGTTTTGGGGGTGAGGATGTTCCGGCTTCTATTCCAGTTAAATTAAATGATACTCCTGACATTGTTCATGAAGTTACTACAACTGCAGATCAGGCATTAATATTTAGGCTGTCTGGAGATTCTAATCCACTGCACTCTGATCCAAATTTTGCAAAAATGGCTGGCTATCCAAAACCAATTTTACATGGACTATGTAGCTATGGGGTTGCCTGTCGATCTATTGTTGAAACTTTGTGTGAAAAAGATAGTAAAAAACTTAAGAAATTTAATGTAAGATTTTCTTCTCCTGTTTTTCCAGGTGAAACCATTGTAACTGAAATGTGGAAAAAAGATGATGAGATACATTTTCAATCAAAAGTTAAAGAGCGAGATAAAGTAGTCCTTAAAAATGGGGTTTGTGAAATATTATGATACCTCCAGCTGGAATTGCCCCAGGTAAAGAAGATTTATTTTATAATGAATCACATAATGCTTGGCGAGAAGAATTAAGAAAATTTGTTGCAAAAGAAATCGCTCCATTTGTTGAAGAGTGGGAAGAGGCAGGTGAATTTCCAAGAGAGTTATACAAAAAAGCTGGTGATTTTGGCATGTTGGGTATGGGATATCCAGAGCAGTATGGCGGAACCTCTGATGGTATTGATATTTTTCATGGTATTATAATTGCCGAAGAGCTTGCGCAAGGTAGCGGTGGTATTTCCGCTAGTTTATTATCACTTAACATTTCTCTACCTCTAATTCTTGCCCTTGGAACTGAAGAGCAAAAAGAAAAATATATACCACCAGTTATCGCTGGAGATAAAATAGCATGCCTTGGAGTCACGGAGCCATCAGGAGGCTCGGATGTTGCTGGTATTAAAACTAAAGCAGTAAGAGATGGTGGAGATTATGTTTTAAATGGATCAAAAATGTTTATTACTTCGGGAATGCGTGCAGATTACTATGTGATTGCATGTCGAACTGGTGGGCCAGGTACCTCTGGTATATCTGCTATCGTTGTAGATAAAGGCACACCGGGTTTTACACAAACACCACTGAAAAAAATGGGTTGGTTAGCATCTGATACAGCTGTTTTATATTTTGATGATTGCCGAGTGCCTGCAGAAAATTTAATCGGTGGAGAAAATAGTGGCTGGGCTGGAATAATGTCTAATTTTAGTCAAGAAAGACTTGGACTTGCGGCTGGAATGAATGCCTATTCTCAAATCTGTATTGATGAATCTGTGGTATGGGCAAGAGATAGAATGACTTTTGGAAAACCTTTAATTGAAAATCAAGTGATTAGACACAAACTTTCTGAAATGTCTAGAATGGTGAATGCGACTAAAGCT
>Ga0209383_1000340_pt1 | contig 33879 bp, 35 predicted proteins | sample CoawatmetaG02DNA_FD_187510 | JGI IMG/M metagenome (GOLD analysis project Ga0209383, IMG submission 187510) | Marine microbial communities from the West Antarctic Peninsula - Coastal water metaG029-DNA (SPAdes) (version 2) | ecosystem: Environmental > Aquatic > Marine > Coastal ... | reverse complement strand
CAATCTAGGTATTAAAACATTTGTAAAGTTAACTTTAGATTATATGAATGATAATGCTAAAAACTATTAAAAAGAATTTCATTACATACTTTGAATATTTTATTTACGCATCAAATTACTTGATTTCTAATTTCATTCATAAAAGATATTACCTTCTATAATAGGTTCTTTTTATTTTATTAAGTTTGTAAAATGAGAAATAAAATACTTTTATTAGGTTCTGGAGAGTTAGGAAAAGAGGTTGTAATTGCGATGCAAAGATTAGGACAATATGTAATTGCTGTAGATAATTACAAAAATGCTCCTGCGATGCAAGTAGCTCAAGAATTTGAAGTAATTAATATGTTAGATGGGGATGAGTTAGATAGAATTGTAGAAAAGCATAAGCCAAATTTTATAGTACCTGAAGTGGAAAGTATTCGAACGGAACGTTTTTATGAATATGAAAAACAAGGATACACAGTAATTCCCTCTGCAAAAGCTGCAAACTTCACAATGAATAGAAAATCTATTCGAGATCTAGCTTCAATAAATTTAGGTTTGAAAACCGCAAAATATAAATATGCTACCTCTTACGAAGAACTTATTAAAGGGGTAGATTTTACAGGTATACCCTGCGTAGTTAAGCCATTAATGTCATCTTCAGGTAAAGGACAATCTATAATTAAAAGTAAATCTGATATTAAAAAAGCTTGGATAGAAGCTTTAAAGGGATCTCGAGGGGATTTAAAAGAAGTAATAGTAGAAGAATTTATATCATTTGATTATGAAATTACTCTTCTTACACTTACACAAAATAATAATAACACTTTATTTTGTCCCCCAATTGGCCACAGACAAGAAAGAGGTGATTATCAGGAGAGTTGGCAACCAATGAAAATGGAAGATAAACACCTGAAAATTGCTCAAGAAATGGCAGATAAAGTAACAAAATCACTTGGAGGTAGTGGTATTTGGGGGGTGGAATTTTTTATAGGTAAAAATGGTGTTTATTTCTCAGAACTCTCGCCAAGACCTCATGATACAGGAATGGTCACCTTAGCAGGCACACAAAATTTCTCAGAATTTGAATTGCATACTCGTGCAATTTTAGGTATTCCTGTTTTGAAAATACCTTTAATTAGAAATGGAGCCTCCGCAGTTGTACTGGCTGAAAGAGAAAATGAAGAGTTCCCAATAATATCTGGTTTAGCAGAAGCTGCAAATTATGAAAATACAGACTTTAAGATATTTGGAAAGCCATCAACTAGAAAATATAGAAGAATGGGTGTTTCTTTGGCTTATGGTCCACAGGAGACATCAGTATTAGTTCAAAAAGCAAAAGAGGTTGCCTCTAAAATAAAGATTGATCAATCATAATTAAATGGATTATAAATTAATATTTTCATTTTACAATTATTAATTTCAAATAAAAATTAATTTTTTATATTTGGAATTAATTCAAAGCAACTTTAAATGAAAAATCTTCTTATTTTATTCGTTTTTATATCTGGTTTTCAGACTATTATCGCACAAGAATCACAAAATTCTTTTATAGAGGCAAATTTTGGTGTTGCGCTTATGGATGATTTTAATTATGTGCCTATGCCAGGTACGTCGGTACTTTGGGGGAAAACACATATCTATGATAATGATTTTATATTTGAATATGAAGGGGGTTTTGCTTTTCCGACTCTTTTAACTGGTAAATTAGGAATAGGTAAAAAATTTAATACGACTCAAGTTGTTATAGGGGTAAGACCATTTCCTTTTCACCTCTATGCTCAATCTAGTTTTGCTGCTGGAGAAAAAGGTTATTGGATTACATCTATCGAATATAATCCATTAAATAGTGATAATAGCTTATTGGGTAATTCAGTGATTTTGAATTTTGGATATAGATGGAGTCTGAGCCTGAAAGAGTAATTAATTAGTTTTAAATTAAAATTTATATATTTATAACTAACTAAAAACTTCTAGAGTTCTGTGGATTTTTTTATTTTCAAATTTGAAGTAAATAAAAAATGATTATTTTTTATTACTTTTAAAATATAATTAAGTGTATATCTTTTAACCAAAAATTTAAAATTATGAAAAAAGTATTATTCCTTTTAATAACATTATCAATTATTAGCTGTAAAGAAAAAGTGAACGCACCAGTAGTTGAAATTATTACACCGCAAATGCAAGTTTTAACGGTTAATTATGAGCTTTCAGGAATGAGTTTAGATGAACATGCTCAATTAGGTAGCGATGTAGTTGGTAATTTTGCGCCTGGTAAAATTAATGGACTTATCGGAAAAACATTTATTGGAAATATTGATAAAGGTGTTTTTGGTGGAGTGTATTATTTTACAGATCAAGTGAGTGTTGATGCATATTTAAATTCAAATCTGTGGAAGGGTATTGTAGCTCATCCAAACCTTGTAAATTTTAAAACTGAAATCTATTCAGTTGCGCCAATTTCTAAGGTTTCTAATGGTTATGCGGATAAAAGAAAAACGTCTAAGGAAGTGGGGGATAGCAGCGCAAAAAATGTGTTAGTTGTTAATTACGAACTTTCAGAAATGAGTCTAGAAGCTCATGCTCAATTAGGAAGTAATGTAGTTGGTAATTTTGCACCTGGTAAAATTAATGGACTTATTGGTAAAACATTTATTGGAAATATTGATAAAGGTGTTTTTGGTGGAGTATATTATTTCACTGACCAAGCTAGTGTTGATGCATATTTAGAATCAGATTTGTGGAAAGGTATTGTAGCTCATCCAAATCTAATAAATTTTAAAAAAGACAATTATAATATAGCTTCGATATCAACAATATCTAATGGATTACCATCTCTATAATTATATTATTTATAATTTAAGTTATTGAAATTTATCATAAAAAAACTCTTACCAATTGGTAAGAGTTTTTTTATGATAAAAACTATTGGACTTTTTTTTTGGATAATTTATACAGAAATATAATTAATAAGATAAAATTCAGATTAAATTATAATCCATCCTTATTAGTTTCCTTTTTAGGGTAGTTCTCTTCTCTTTGCTTTCGGCTTGAGTAAATGATATTAAATATGGTTAAACCCATATATGTCGCAAATATAATACCACCTATTATAAAGAATCCTATATTCATTTTGTGTTTCTTCGTTGTCTAATTGCTATTGCAAATAATAATATTGTGCCAGGCCAATGAGCTGAATATTGAGCAGCTGCAAACCATTCTGCTTGGGCAGATGAATCCGCCTCAGCGGTTATTCCTAATAATCCATATGTTACTGAGTATAATAAACATAAGAATGCTAAAATAACAGGGTACCACTTTAATATAATACTTTTCATGTTTTACTTTTTTATTTAAATAAATAATTTTAATCTAATGTACGATATATGAGAGTGATTTAAAAAAAAGATCTTATTTATTTAAAAATAATATAAATTTTTTGTGGTAATAATTAGTTGTTTTATGAAATTAATTATTGGTATATTTGAAAAACAATTAAAAATTAAAACTATTAATCATGAAAAATATTTTATTTATTACATTAATTTCAATGATGTTTACTTCTTGTGAATTTGAAACTGAAACAACAACAATAGTCTCACCAGAAAAAATTTCTAATTCAAAAGCTACGGTAATAAAAGATTTAGCGTCAAATATTATTGGTTATGAATTTAGCGATAAAGGCGAAAAATTAAATTTAGTTGCTGGTGATTTGAGTATTACGAAAATATGGTTGGATTATACTCAAGCTCACAATGATAAAAACTTAGATAAAATTGCAGAATTGGATGCTGTAGACATAACAGTTTATCGTGCAGACGGGACAATTGGCAAGGGGAGTGACAACCACCAAAAGTTTTTAAGTGATTGGTTTAAATCTAGTAATCCAAATTGGAAGGTGAAATGGATGGTAGCAAATACTGTTGCACAAAATGACGGAAAATTTCAATATTGGTTAACTACGGGTAACGAATTTACAGATACAGTAGAAGGTGAGAAAATCATGGTTCATACAATTGCAGATGTTAACATTATTGAAGGAAAAATTAAGAAAATAAACATTTATAGCAGAGCAAAGGAACAAGAGTAATTTACTTACAATAACCCTTTCAACTGGAAGGGTTATTTTTCATGTATATTTAGTTTCATCTTCTCTAAATTTTTAATAGTTATCTTTTTTTTAAGTGGCAAAAAATGAAATTTTGAGATGTATCAAAAGGTGTAATATGTTCATGATATGTAGATGAGATCTTTTTGAATTTAGGTTCAAATAAAAGGGAAATCTGGTTTTCCGAATATTGTATAATAGGAATACCACTACATTTTTCAGGACCCATTTTGGAAAAAACTCCCATAATAATTGCTCCTTTAGCGTTTAAGAATTTATCGACTTTTTCTACATACTTTATTGTGTCATTTTTAGAAGTAATAAAATGAAAACATGCTCTATCGTGCCAAATATCGAAAGGTTTTTCCGATTTAAAATCTAGTATATCAGAAACTACCCATTTTATTTTATGCGCTTTATCTCCTAACCTTTCTTTTGCTTTTCTAATAGCTTCCTTTGAGATGTCTAATACAGTAATATCTAAATAATCCTCATCTAATAAATAATCTATTAGTAAACTATCACCTCCACCAACATCAATAATTGCTGCTTTCTTATTTTGACTCAATTTACGAATCAACTCTAAAGATATCATCGGTTTTTCTTGAAACCAACTCACTTCATCTATTTTTTTATTTTGGTAAATTTTATTCCAATGATCTTTAGTACTTTGTGTCATTTAGATATTCTTTAAAATTAAGTATCAAAAAGTAGATTTTTTTATTTAGCTAAGACTTACTTTTTCACCTTTCCAGTCATTGATTCCTCCCATGAGATTGAAAGATTCCTTAAATCCTAAACCTTCCATTATTAAACAAGCTTTACCACTTCTATTTCCACTTCTACAGTATAAATAGTATGTTTTTGTTTTATCTAATTTATTTACTTCTTCCAGAAATAAATCTTGCTGTAAAAAATCAATAACAATTGCATTTTCTATAATTCCAGATTTATATTCTTCTAATGTTCTAGTGTCAATAATAATACTATTTTTATCATTAGATAATTGAGCTTTCCATTCTTCTTGAAGTAAATTTTTCATATTAAATCTTTTTTATAATGTTGAAGGACATACGTAATTTGAAACTTTAATTTCTGTTTTTTTAATTGCATCAAAACCTTCAGTAATATCAATAAAATTGTGAATTCCTCTACTTTTTAAAATAGAAGCGGCAATCATTGATCGATAACCACTTGCACAATGGACATAAAAAATTTCCTGAGATGGGAATTCTGATAAGTAATTATTAAAATTATTTAAAGGAGCATTCTTTGCATCTAAAATATGTTCCGATAAATATTCCTGTTCTTTCCTGACGTCAAAAACAATCCATTTTTTAACATTTTTGAATTTACTAACTGAAATTGAAATCACGGTATCGTATTCGTTAGATACTTTTCTCCAAGAATTAAAACCTCCTTCTAAAAAGCCTATAACTTGATCGAAACCAACACGTGACAAGCGCATAATTGATTCTTCTTCTTTTCCTAAAGGTGTTACTAATAAAATAGGTTGTTTTACATCTGCAATTAAAGCACCTACCCATGGAGCAAAACTTCCTTCTAATCCAATAAAAATTGAACGCGGAATATGTGCTTTTGCAAATTCATCTTGATGGCGGACATCTAAAATAATTGCTTTAGTTTCATTTGCTAATGTTTCAAAAGCCTCTGGGGTCAGCCCTTTTGAACTTCTTGCGAGTACATCAGAAAAATCTTCATACCCTTCTTTATTCATTTTGACATTTAAAGGGAAGTATTTTGGAGGGGGTGTCAAACCATATGTAACCTCTTTAATAAACTCTTGCTTTGTCATATTAGCTCGCAATGCATAGTTTGTTTTTTTTTGATTACCTAATACATCTACAGTCTCCTTACTTAAATTTTTACCACAAGAGGATCCTGCTCCATGAGCGGGATATACAAGAAGATTATCTTTTAAAGGCATTATCTTATTTCGTAAACTATCGAACATAAAACCTGCTAAATCTTGTTCAGTAATACTTCCTGATTTTTGAGCCAGATCTGGACGACCAACATCTCCTAGAAATAATGTATCGCCAGTAAAAATAGCATAATCTTTCCCTTTCTCGTCCTTTAAGAGATATACAGAACTTTCCATAGTATGTCCAGGTGTATGAATCACTTTTATAGTAACATTCCCTAAATTAAATTCTTGACCATCTTTTGCTGTGATAGATTCAAAGGCAGTATTTGCATTTGGACCGTAAATTATTGAGGCACCTGTTTTTTTTGATAAGGTAACATGTCCGCTAACAAAATCAGCATGAAAATGTGTTTCGAAAATATATTTAATTTTTGAATTGTTTAACTCTGCTCTTTCTATATATGGTTTAATATCTCTTAATGGGTCTATAATAGCAACTTCTCCGTCACTCTCAATATAATAAGCTCCTTGTGCTAAGCAACCGGTATATATTTGCTCTATTTTCATAATTCGTATTTTAAAATTATAAATTCCATTAGTTTCATTTATTTAATAAAGAACTCCATATAAAAGATGAATATTGCCATTACAAAGATAAAATATCCAAAACCCTTTTTTAGTTTTTTCCCGTCAATAAAACTCCCTATATAACTTCCAATAAATATACCAACTAATGAAATAGAGGTGAAGACTGTTAAAAAAGGCCAATCGATATCTATTTTAAGAGCATCTCCAATAAAGAAACCGATTAAAGATTTAAAAGCAATTATTATCAGTGAAGTTGCAACAGCAATTTTCATTTCAACATTTGCTAATATAACTAGAGCAGGAATTATTAAAAATCCGCCTCCAGCGCCAACCATACCAGTAATCATACCAATGAAGAAGCCTTCAATTATAATCATAAGATAATTATATCTTACCGTTTCTTTTGTTTCTTTTACGACTTGTTCTTTAAGCATAGATAAGGCTGCCGGGATCATAAGTATTGCAAATAATCCAAACATCCCCATACGTCTAGTGAATTCAACATCTGCTACACTAAATAATACATCGGGTAGAGTAGGAACTATATAATGTCTAACTACAGACACACCAATTATAGCAGGAAGACCAAATACAAGAGCTGTTCGCCAATCGACCAATCCTTTAAAGTGATTTTTTAACCCCCCGATTAAAGCACTTGATCCAACAATAAATAAAGAATAAGCTGTTGCAGTTTTTTCGTTAATAGAAAACAAATACGCTAAAACAGGAACGGCAAGTATAGATCCACCCCCTCCAATTAGCCCAAGAGAAATACCGATTACTAACGCACTAGAATATCCAATAATTTCAAATATTTCCATGAAGTGTATTTTTATGTACAGTAAAAATTTATGTTTATAAAATTGCTATTGTATTACTATAGATTGCAAATATACTTATTCATGTTATTTTATAAGTAGAAAAGAATAAATGTGACTATATCATTGTTCTAAAAGTCATTTTGAAATGTATGAAAAATTAGACAATAATAGTTGTAATGATTTGAATTTTAAGGGAGCTTGATTTCAAATTTAACAAATTAATGTAAAGAATTATTAGTTTTAAGGTTGTTCTATGTGCAATTGAAAATGTATCTTTAATGGACAAGTAGTTAAAGAGTTTGGTTAAACTAGAAAATATTATTATGACTCCCAAAAATAAAATTTTAAAAAGTAAAAAGTTATTATTATTAATAACTGTATTACTAGCTGTCAATTTTACAAATGCCCAAAAGGTTTACCTTACAAAATATAAGAACGAGGCTGATAAAAAAATATACGTAACAAAATATAAAAGTGAATCAGATTTGATTGTATTTGAATCAAAATATAAATCAGAGGCTAAGCCTTACAGTGGTATTTGGTATTGGACAAAATATAAAGGAGACTCAGATTGGAAAATCTATTTTACCAAATATAAGAGTGAAGCTGATTTAAAAGTTTATTTCACAAAGTATAAGAGTGAAGCAGGAGTAAATTAAAAGGATGTTGATGTAATTTATCTAAAACCTATAACTGTTTTAATAGATAACAATTATGAGTTTTTTAATCCTTGTCTGAACGCTAAGTATTCTGCTAATTTTATTTTTTCAAATAATTTACTATCAGATAGTATTTCTCTTTTCACTTTCTTTTGCTCAACATCTAGAAGAGATTCATCAATATAGTTTATAGAGAATAAGTAAAGCTCAATTATAATTGGAAGTACACAAATTCCAGCATCAGTGGCGATATATTGTCTACTTTTTTTAGTTCCTAATGGATCTAATATTTCAATAAAACCATTTTCTGTAAGTTTTTTTAATCTATCGGAGAGAATGTTGGTTGCAATTTTTTCTCTAGACTCTCTAAAATCTTTAAATTTAGATTTATTATGCAGAATGATATCTCTCAAAACTAGTAGAGACCATTTATCACCTAAAAAACTAATTGATTGCGCAATAGCACAACTCCGCTTTATCACTTTCATTATAATCTGAATATTATTGCAAAAGTAGTTCTAATTAACTTATTATCAGCTAAAAAAATACTACAATAGCCTTATTTTCTTGAGTTTAAAATAAAAAACTGTTCCATCTATGACATATAAATTGTAATTAACAATTAACAAATGAGGTTAATTAATTGTTAATTGCAATTAATTAACTATTTTTGTTTCTTAACCATAAATATTTTAAAATGAAAAATTTTATTACTTTATTATTTGTATCCTTTAGTTTTCTTGTGAATGCCCAGATAGTAAATATTACTTATGTTACTGTTCCTAGAGAAAACTCTGAAACTTTTTTAACACTTCACGAAAAATTCATGAATCTATCTATTTCTGAAGATAGAGTCCTTACGCAATCCGTAATTTTTGCACATGCTTTTGCAGGTGATTATACTTTTGCCATATATGATTCTTACAAGAATACTCAAGATTTAGTGAATGATACTGCTCTTGCAGACGCAGCCATGAAAAAAAATGTAGAAGCTATGAAATTAGACAAAGAAGCTCAAGCATCGCTAATGGATGAATATAGAAATTATTCAGCTATGTATGCATACAATCATTCAGATCAAATAAGACAAAATACAGGTTTAGAAAAACTTCAATTTATGGTAGAAAATACTGATTGGTCTACCAAAAAAGTAGTAGTAGTTAGTACTTATGAAGTTAAATGGGGAATGAATAAGACTTTTCATGACGGTATTGTAGATGGAAGCCTTAAAAGTTTAAAGGACAGTGGACATGCGTCAGCACATTTCGCAACTCAACATTTATATGGGTCAGGAGCGGATTTCCATACATATCAAGTTTATAACTCTTGGTCTGATTTCGCAGCTTATGAAGAGGCAAATTTAGGAGGACCGATGTTAGTTGACGATAAAAAATTCTGGTCATCAATAGAATCTCATGGTGATGAAATTCTAACTTTAATTGGAAGCACTACTCCTGAGACAATGATTTTTAGTTATAAGAAATAAATAGTATAGTGAAAAAGAAGATTATATTTAAAATAAAAAACCTCATTAATTTGAGGTTTTTTTATTGAAAATAGTTGATAATTAGTGGAGAATATTTTTTAATTTAAATCATCAAAAGATTTTTAAATTGGAGATATCTTTTTTATTCTTCTTTTTTAAACTCTAAAAACAATAAATACTTATTTATTTAGTTAAAATACTGTGTTAAAACTTTAAGTTGAAAAGCATATTTGTTTTAAAAACAATATATTTGAAAACTTATAAAACAAACTGAAATAAATGAAGTCTTTTTATACTAAACTTAGTTCTCTGTGTTGTCTTTTTTTTGTGATGAATCTTTTTTCTCAAGAAACACTTCCAATCTATTCAGATTATTTATCTGATAACGTATTTTTAATTCATCCTGCCGCTGCAGGAATAGGAAATTCATCAAAATTAAGATTTACAGCCAGACAGCAATGGGCAGGTATTCCAAATGCTCCCGCTTTACAAACCTTAAGCTTTCATACGAAATTAGGTGAAGAAACAAATGCTGGTTACGGTTTTGTCTTGTTTAATGATAAAAACGGATATCATTCACAACAAGGTTTTCAAGGAACTTATGCTTACCATTTACCTCTTAGTGACGGTAGATTATTTGAGCAACTTTCATTTGGGTTATCTTTAACATTTGTTCAAAATCAGTCTGATCAAAGATCTTTCTTTGGAGATCCAGCAATTTCTCAAATAATTGAAAGTACAAGTTATTATAATTCAGATTTCGGTATGTCATACCACTTAGGTGGTTTTTCTTCATACTTTACGATAAGGAATTTATTATTAACTGCAAAAAATAACCTAAACATAAATGAACCTTTAGATTTAAGGAATTTTATATTATCGGCAGGATACTATTTTGGAGATGGTAATTTTGTTCAATTAGAGCCTTCAGTAATGTTACAATTTAGAGAAAGTACAGGCGAAAGAATAGCAGATTTAAACTTAAAAGCATACAAAGTAATTGGAGAAACTCAACTTTGGGCAGCTTTATCGTACAGAAGAAGTTTTGATTCTGGACCTATTCAAAATTCACAATATATCACACCGATAGTTGGTCTTAATTTTAAGAATTTCATGTTTTCTTATACCTATACACGTCAGTTGAATGATATCGTGTTAACAAATGGTGGCTTTAATCAAGTATCTTTAGGGTTAAATTTATTTACAAGAGAGCCAAGAGGTGCAGCATGTCCAAATATAAACGCTGCTTTTAATGGGTTTTAAAAATCAGTTTCTATAATGTCACTGCTTTCATTAATATTGTCTGTTAATAAATCCTTTAATACTCTTTTATCTTTATTTATATAGAATATGTGATTTGTTTCTAAAGAGGCATTGCCTTTCTCTAATAAATTACAATCAGAGAGCACTTTCATGGTTTGTTTAGCCACGGCTTCACCAGAGTCTATTATTTGAATTTTATTACCTAAAACAAGTCTTATTTGAGGAATTAGGTAAGGGTAATGTGTGCAACCTAAAACTAAACAATCTATATTTTTCTCTAACATTGGTTTTAAGTAGCGATCTAATAGGTCTGACATTTCATTAGAATACAGTTTTCCGTTTTCGATCAGTTCCACTAACCCCAACCCAATCTGTTCTTTAATCACAATGTCTTTATCAATTAGACTAGAAGTCTGTTCAAATAACTTACTGTTTAATGTTCCTTTGGTTGCTAAAAGTCCTATTTTATTTGTCTTTGTTTGAAAGGATGCTGGTTTTATAGCAGGTTCTATTCCAATAAAAGGAACATCATATTTTTCTCTTAAATATTTAATTGCGTTTGTAGTCGCGGTATTACAAGCGACTACTATAATTTTAGAATTTTTATTTAAAAGAAATTCTGTATTTTTTATTGATAAATCAATGATTTCATCCTTACATTTTTCACCGTAAGGAGCATTTTTACTATCAGATAAATAGATTGTACTTTCATTTGGAAGTAGAGAGTTAATTTCCTTCCAGATGGAGGTTCCACCAACCCCAGAATCAAATATACCTATCGGAAAAATTTCTTTTGTCATTTATGTAAAAATAAAAAAACCTACTCAATTTGAGTAGGTTTTTAATTCTTTTAAAAGAATTAATTACTTTCTTGGCTGAGGATCTGCTAATAAACTCAATTTAGCTTTTACAGCTTCATATAAATCTTCACCTTTTTTTACAATAAGCATATTAGATGTGAAAACATATAAAAGACCTTTAGTTGCAGCTACTGCATTAATACCCTCTATTGCTTTTTTGTTAATTGGCTCTAAACCTTTGCTCTGCATTTGTTGCAATTCTTGAGGTGCCATTTGCTGAGCATTTTGAAGTCTTTGATACTCTCCTTGTAACTCTGCTTTTCTTTTTTGATTCGTTTCGTCAGTTTGAGTTGTAGCCTCTGCATCATATTTTTTAGCTTTATTCTCAAACTTCTTTTTCATCCCTTCAATATCATCTTTCATCGCCTTTGCTTTTTTATCTAAATCAGCAAAAAGAGCTCTTGTTTCAGACATATTAGCAACCACTCTTTCAAAATCAACATGTGCGATTTTTTGAGCATTTGTGATCCCGCTTACACCTAATGTGAATACAGCGATTAATAGTAACGTTTTAAAATTTTTCATTTTTTTTAATTTAATTAATTATTCTTGTTATTCTTGTTATTCTTGTTATTCTTGTTTCTCTTTTTTTTCTTCTCTTTTCTTTTTAGCAGCTTCTTTTCTATCTCTTAAAAGTTGTCTTTTCTCTTCAATTAGTTTCTTTCTTGCTTCTTTCTTTTTGTTTAGTGCTATTCTCTTTTTAGCTTTTATAGCTTCCTTATTTGCTATCTGTTTTCTTTGCTTTTCTGAAAGCCCTTTTTCAGCTGCTTTCTTCTTAGCATCTCTTTCATTAATTTTTCTTGATTTATCAATCGATGATAAAATAATTTCGCTAATATCGTATTTTTTATTTGAATATAGCATTATCAAATCGCTAGATTTATCGAAAACAAAATCATATTTCTTTGCTTTTACAATTTTCTGAATCTCATTGTAAACTTGATCTTGAATTGGTTTAACTAGTTGCTTTCTTACTTGAAAAAGATCACCTCTTGGACCAAAGTATAAAGATTCTAACCTTCTTAGTTCTTCTTGTTTTATAGTTATTTCTTCCTCTTTCTCTTCAATTATTCCTTTTATTAAAATTGCTTTTTCATTAGCTAAGTCAGTTTTAAGTACTTCAATATACCTGGCTTCTTTATCTAAAATTTTTTTCCATTTTGAAACTTTAGCATCTAATGTATTTTGAGCATTTAAATATTCTGGAAGATTTTCTAGAATATATTCCATATCTATAAAAGCTATTCTTTGGCTTTTTTGCGCATAACAAAAAGTAGTAACTGTTAAAAGAGCTAATAAAAATAATAATTTTCTCATTTATACTTTTTGTTAGGAAACAAAGTGCTATTAGACACTCCTTACAAAGGTACTAAATTCTTAGAACTGTCTTCCAATTATAAAATGTGTTTGCCATCCAGATTTTTCAACCTGACCAGGCAGAGGATCAAATCCGTGTGCAAAATCAATACCTAAAAGCCCGAATGCTGGCATAAATACTCTTATCCCTAATCCTGCTGATCTTTTAACTTCAAATGGATTAAATAAATTAAAGTCATCATATGAATTTCCTGCCTCTAAAAATCCTACAGCATATATTGATGCAGAAGGACTATCAGTAATAGAATACCTCAATTCTAATTGATATTTATTATAAATTGTTCCTCCACCATTTTCTAAAGGTGTTAATCTACTGTTTTCATATCCTCTTAAACCAATTGTTTCTCTTCCATCCAATTGAAAAGCAGCGACACCGTCTCCTCCAACAAAATATCTTTCGAAAGGTGTTTGTCCAACATCTTCATTATAAAAACCTAAAAAACCAGTCTCTATGTTAGTCATTAAAACTAATTTATCTGTAAAAGAAGTATACCATTTACCCTTAGCACTTATTTTATAGTATTCTAGCCATTTATAGTTTTCTGCAATCTTAGCACTAGTTTCTGCCAAAGTTAAGTCCTCAGGAACAGAATAATCTTTTCCATTCACTAGTGAGTAGGGAAATGTTGCTTTTAACCCAATAGAGAACTCCGATCCATACGTGGGGAATATTAAACTTGGTCCAGATGAATTTCTTGTAAAACTTATATTATATGCCAAGTTATTTAATGTTCCATTACTTAGAATATTACTTCCAACTCTAAACCCATAATTATTTAGTTTAAAACTTTGATAACTTATACTCTGGGATAATTGGAAAAAATCATCTGGCCACTTTAAACGTTTTCCTAAACCGATAGAGGCTCCAATAATTCCTAAACTCTGACTTTTATCCACTTGAAAGTTTTGAGGATTAATTTGAAACTGATTGGACGAATATACTGAGAATGATAAAGATTGTGGTTTTTTACCACCTAGCCAAGGCTCTGAGAAAGAAAAACTATAAGTATTGTAAGTTCTACTTGATTGTAATCGGATAGATAAGGTTTGTCCATCACCCATCGGTAAGGGTTTATATGCCTCTTTATTAAATATATTTCTTAAGGAGAAGTTATTGAAAGATAATCCTAGTGTTCCAATAAAGGATCCACCACCATAACCACCTTGTAATTCAATTTGGCTTCCCCCTTTTTCTACAACATTAAAGTTAATGTCTGTTGTTTTATTCTGATAATCAGGATTTACGTCTGGTGTAACTGCTTGATCAAAAAAACCTAGCTGGCCAATTTCACGAATAGATCTTATTATTGCACTCCTACTAAATAAATCTCCTGGTTTTACTCGAAGTTCTCTAAAAAGGACATGGTCATTTGTTTTGTCATTTCCAGAAACTGTTACTTTCTTTATTGTTGCTTTTTCATCTTCTCTAATTCTAATCTCAACAGTAATAGAATCATTTTTCACTTTAGTTTCTACTGCATTAACAGAGGAGAATAAAAACCCATTATCTTGGTAGAGTGTAGATAGATCTTGTGATGTTGGGCTCCCGTCGCCGCTAACACGTTCTTTAAGAACAACCCCGTTATAAACATCCCCTTCTTCAATTCTTAAAAATTGTTTTAAGTATTCATCTGTATATTCTTTATTTCCGACAAATAAAATCTCTGAAAAACGATATTGTCTACCTTCTTCTAACTCTATCTCTAGAGTAATTGTATTATCATTATTCCAAATAAGATTATCACTCAAAATCCTAGCATCACGGTATCCTAATTTACTATAAGTCTCTAAAATACCTTCTAAATCTTCTCTATATTCATCTTCGATATATTTTGAGCTTTTCCAAAATCGCCCAAAAAATTTTCTTTTAGTGTTTTTCATCGTTTTTCTAAGCTTGCTATTAGAAAGTGATTGATTTCCAGTAAAATTTATATCTTTTATTTTTATTTTATTTCCTTTGTCTATAAGGATAGACATGTTAACAACATTTACATCTGATGAATCTTTTTGAGTAACTAAATTAACTTTAGTTTTTAAGTATCCTTTATCTGTATATTTTTTTTCGAAATAATTTTTTGTAGTTACTATTAGGTTGTCAGTAACCATAGCACCTGTTTTTAATTCTGCATCTTTGATCAGATCTTTAGCTTTAGACTTACTTATACCAGATATCTTTACAGTATTTAATTGAGGAAGTTCTTGAACGTCAAATTGAAGATAAATAGATTCTCCGTCTATTTTTTCTAGATAAACATCAACGTTACTAAATTGTTTACTTTCATAAAGTTTTTTAATAGCACTAGTAAGTTTATCTCCCGGTAACTTGATTTTTAGTCCAGGCTTTAAACCTGTAAAAACACGAACTGTTTCTTCAGTGAACTTTTTTAAACCAATAACACTAATTCCTCCTAAAATATATTCTTTTCCTTTTTCAAAAGAAATATTTTTTAAAATAGTGTCTGTTTTTATTGTAGTTAGACTGTCTATTTTATTTTGCGAATTTGCAAATAATGTAAAAAAAAGTGCTGTAAACACCAATACAACAGAAATACTACTTTGTAACTTGTTCGCTTGTTTTTCCAAATCTTCGTTCTCTATTCTGATATTCTATTATTGCATCATAAAAATGCTCTTCTCTGAAATCTGGCCAAAGTATATCCGTAAAATATAATTCAGCATATGCCATCTGCCATAATAAGAAATTACTAATGCGTTGTTCTCCACTAGTTCTTATCATTAAATCAACGTCGGGCAAATTAAATGTATATAAATGGTTATTTATAGTGTTTTCGTTAATTTCTTTCAACAAAAGCTCATTATTAACAACTTTTTTAGATATGTTTTTGATAGCGTTAACAATTTCGTCTCTTGAGCCATAGCTTAATGCTAAAGTTAAAGTGATTTTATCATTACTTTTTGTGTCAAAAATGACATCATTTAATACTTTTTGGGCTTTTTTAGGTAAACTTTCAATTCCACCAATGGCATTAACTCGAACTCCATTATCTCTAAAACCAGATAATTCTTTTTTAAGAGAATTAATAAGCAAACTCATAAGTGCATCTACTTCTAGTTTTGGTCTTTTCCAATTTTCTGTAGAAAAAGCATAAAGAGTTATAGCTAAAACACCAATTTCAGTAGCGGCTTTGACAGATTCTCTAACTGAAGTGAGTGCATTTCTGTGACCAAAAACTCTACTCATTCCTTTACTTTTTGCCCATCGTCCGTTTCCATCCATAATAATGGCAACGTGCTGAGGTACATTTTGTAAATTAACTTGTGATTTCTTACCCATTTTTATAAGCCTTTAGTATAACAAGCTGGTCGGCCAAAAGTATAAAATAAAGAAACACCCGTAAATGCATACCAATCATTCCCATTCCCACCAAAATCTAATGGCGTAAATCTTTCAGTAGAGTAATCAAGATCATCTTCGAAAACGTATCTAAACTTAGTTTCTATTGCAAAGGCAAAGGCACCAAAAAGTTTCGATTTATATCCAACGCCGAAAGGAATAGCATAAGATGATTTATTGCCTAATACGATTTCCCCACTATTGGTTATTTCTTGAACTGATTTGTAATTAAGAGCAGCAAGTTCTAATAAAATATATGGAGTTGCCGATTTTTTTTGCGATGAAATATCATATTCAAAAAAATTATATTCTAAACCCACCGCTAATTCTCTTATAGTATTATTGAAACTCATTCCCCTGTTAACTCTAAAAGTAGTATTTGCATCACTGTCATCTCCTTGAATTGGAATGTGACTATATGTTCCTCTTAGCGCTATTCTCGGATTCCAATTCCATTTATAAATTAATCCACCGGCTAATTCATTAGGGTATACATAATTAGTTTTTCCAATATCTCCTATGTAGTTTGAGCCACCAACGGAGAAACCAACTTCATTAATTTGCCCATGGGAAATTAGTATAAAACGTATAAAAATAAAAAGGAATAAATATTTTTTCATCTTCGGAATAGCGAGCAAATATATGGATTTCAGTTTGCTTTAAAAAGTTAATAATTAGTCTTTTTTGAATAACAACTAAATTTTATAATTATTGCGTTTATAGGTTAAAAGCTTGGTTTATTCCTAATGTCCTCTCCCCATAATAATTTACTTCTAAGAGTCTGAAGAAAAGATTGGTTATTAGGCATCATACTTTTTATTGTAAAAGACGCTTTTTCAATAAATATTTTAGTGTTTTTAGGGACAGTTATAATTCTAGAATCTAATGAAACTAAAAATTTCTTTTCTCTAGCATCTACATCTAATTCAATAGAAATTCCATCTGGAATTATCATGGGCCTAGCGTTAAGATTATGGGGAGCAATAGGTGTTATCACCAAGCTTTTAGATTCAGGTAAGATAACGGGTCCATTACAACTTAAAGAGTAGCCAGTAGATCCTGTTGGGGTAGCTATAATTAAACCATCAGCCCAATAATTTGTAAGATATTCCTTATTTAAGTATGTCTTTACACCAATCATAGAAGTGGTGTTTTTTTTAGAAATTGTAATTTCGTTTAACGCAAAATTTAGTTCAGATATTTTTTTTATTTCAGGTATAGTTTTTATACTCAATAATGATCTTTCTTGAATAGTGTATTCACCGTTAAATATATATTCTATAGCTTCTTTAATTGCATCTTTTTTAACAGATGCTAAGAAGCCTAATCGGCCAATATTAATTCCTAAAATTGGAATATTTAAATCTCTTACGTAAGTTACAGCTCTTAAGATAGTCCCGTCACCTCCAACCGTAAATAGTAAGTCGAAAGAATTATTTAAATCATTAAAATGAGAAAATGTTGGGTATTTCTTAGTTAAAGTTTCATTTTTATTTAACAGGTTGTAAAATTGTTTTTCAAAAAAAACAACAACTTTTTTTTCTTCTAAAACTTTTAAAAGGATCTGAATTTCTTTTTCTGAACTTAATGAATAAGATTGCCCATAAATTGCTATTTTTTTCATTACATATTAAGGTATTTGTGAAGATACTGAGATCTGTTTTTTAGGTCTTCTAAATAAACATCATTGTCGTGAGATGAAATAATATCGTAATCATATCTTCTAAACGTTTGAATAATTTCGTTTATTTCCTCGGTTACAATTTTTAATGTTACTTGCACAAAATCCGTTTTTTTTTCTGAGATGAAAGAGCCCAGTAATTTACCTCCATTAGATTCTACTATTTGAGAAATTCTACTCATTGAAAAATCACTTTCTAAAGCTTCCACAATCAAAGTTTCACTTACTTCAATCATAAAGGGACTTGTAGAAAAAATGCTTAAAATATCACACAGATCATAATAGCCTAAATATTGTTTATTTGATCCTAAAACAGGGACAATCGTACAATCATTGTCAGCGAAAATTTTTAATAGTTCTAAAACAGTAGCTTTTTCATTTGCATAAAAATTAGATAAAAGATATTTGTAATCAGTTAAAAAAGCTTTTTCATTTTCTATAGTCTGAATATCGCTCTCAGAAAATGACCCTAAAAGAACACCTTCTTCAACCAAATTAAAATGAGTAACAGGATAACGCTTAAATAAATTTTGAGCATTTTTCACAGTACTTTTTGGGGTTAAAGATTTTATATCTTTTAATATGTAATTTGTAATGTTCATGCAATACGAATATAGGATAAAATCATTTAATGAGTTATCTTTGTACTCTAATTTTAGAGTATGACAAAGTTAAGTGTAAATATCAATAAAATTGCAACTTTACGTAATTCAAGAGGAGGGGATGTGCCGAATTTATTAAATGTAGCCTCAGATATTCAAGATTTTGGTGCAGATGGAATTACAATTCATCCAAGACCAGATGAACGTCACATTAAATACCAAGATGCAAGAGATTTAGTCTCAGTTGTAAAAAAAGAATACAATATTGAAGGAAATCCGATAAAATCTTTCATAGATTTAGTCCTAGAGGTAAGGCCTACTCAAGTAACTTTAGTGCCAGATACTATAGATGCAATCACTTCAAGTGCAGGTTGGGACACTATAAAACACCAATCTTTTTTAAAAGAGATAATTGATGAGTTTAAACAAAATGGAATCAGAACCTCAATTTTTATTGATACAGATTTAAAACTTATTGAAGCTGCTCAAAAAACTGGTGCAGACAGAATAGAATTATATACTGAAGAATTTGCCACACAATTTGATTTAGGAAATAGAAAAGGAATAATTCCTTATTCGGATGCGGCTATATTAGCAGATGAATTAGGTTTGGGTGTAAATGCAGGTCACGATTTAAGTTTAGAAAATATTAAGTTTTTCAAAGATAATACTCCTAATTTGTTAGAAGTATCTATAGGTCATGCATTAATCGCAGAGAGTCTATATCTAGGTTTAGAAAATGTAGTGAACATGTATTTACATAGATTAAAATAGAATGAAAGTTTTACATTCAACAATCCAAGGATCAGGGGAACCACTATTAATTTTACACGGATATTTTGGGATGAGTGATAATTGGAAAACTTTAGGAAATAAATTTTCTGAAGTTTATCAAGTACATTTAATCGACCAAAGAAATCATGGGCGAAGCTTTCATGCAGATAAATTTAATTATGATCTTTTAGTAGCGGATTTACTTCATTACATAAAATACCACCAAATAGATAAAATACACCTGTTAGGTCACTCTATGGGTGGAAAAACAGCAATGCTGTTTGCAGTTACCCATCCCAAATTAGTAGCAAAGTTAATTATTGCAGATATTTCACCAAGAAAATACGAACCACATCATAATGCAATTTTAGCAGGATTAAATTCGATTGATTTTTCGATTCAAAATTCAAGAAGTTTAGTCGATTCAAAATTGGCAGAATTTATTTCAGATATAGGTGTCAGACAATTTCTATTAAAGAATGTCTATTGGATCGAAAAAGGAAAATTAGCCTTTCGATTTAATTTAAAAGTCTTAAAAGAAAATAATTCAAAGATTGGCGAAGCCTTACCTAATTTTGCTTCTTTTAAGGGGAAGTCTTTATTTTTAAAAGGATCTAAATCTGACTATATAACAGAGGATGAATACGATATTATAGAAAAGCATTTTCCAAATTCTAAAATCGTATCAATCGCTAACGCAGGGCACTGGTTACATGCAGAAAACCCGTCAGAATTTTATAAATCAGTTATTAATTTTTTGCATTAAGTTCTAATATTTATAACAATTAAAACCCCAAGGATAAACTTGGGGTTTTAATTGTTAAATAAGTTAGTTTTTAGAATTTAAAAGTAGCACCTACTAGAAAGTTTCTTGTTGCTTGAGGATAATAACCTGCACCATCTAAAGTAGTTGTAACTCCAGATTCTGACCAGTTGTCATCATAGGTATAATAATAACCATTACCTACATATTGTTTATCAAAAATATTGTTTATTAAAAGAGAAAATACTACCGATTTAAAAATTCTTTTCGGTTTTAATTCATAAACTACATTTAAATCAGTGGTAAAAAAACTATTTAAAACATCATTAGTAGAAATCGCACTACTGAAATTACTCATATATTGTTTGCTTACATATTTAGATAAAAATGAGATTTGTAAGTTTTCTTTAGGTTGATATGTAAATATATTTCCAATAATAATATCAGGCGAGAATGATAAATCGGTATTACCTATTAGTTCAGGTGTGAGAATATCGTCTCTAGTAATAAAGAAGGATCTGTTCTTATTTGAACTAAATGTTGCGTTGGGCCTTACAGATAACTTATCGCTTAAGCGAATATCTGCATCAATTTCTAGACCTAATCGGTAACTACTTCCAGAAGTAGCTCTAATTGGCGCTCCAACATCATCGATACCACCAGTTAGTACTAACTGGTTTTCGTAATCCATATAGTAAATATTTGTATTTAGCTTGATATTTTCATTCTTTGAACGCCAACCAAATTCAAAATCATTTAAGGTCTCTGGAGTAGTAATTTTACGTACAAAATCGTTCCTATTTGGTTCTCTATTTGCTACTGCAAAAGAAGTATATAAGTTATTTTTTTCATCAACCTTATATGTAAAACCAAACTTTGGATTAAAGAAATTAAGTTTAGCATCTACATCAATTGTTTTAAGATCACTTGTAATTCCTTTTGTTTGATAACCGACAAATCTCCCCTGTAAATCAATATATGCGGATAACTTATCTGAAATACTAAAAGTTGTTTTTGCAAAAACAGAAAAATCTGTTTTCTTAGCATCAGAAAAATAATAGCGATCCCTAATATTTACATTTGGTGCTAGATCTTCACCCCAAATTACTTCTCCAAAATGATCTCCACTATAATTAGAATAAGAAACTCCAGAGATAACTTTCACTTTTTCACTTTTATAAGTTGTATTAAAATTTAATACATAGAAATCATTTTCTAACCAACGTCTTACAATTACATCACTCCCATCATTAATTAAGTTATTAAAGTCTGCAGAACTTTCTTCCTCTTTATATTGTTCAAAAAAACCTGCACCTGAGGTATAATTTAATCCAATATTTGTAGACCATTTTTCATTTAACTTTTCATTCCAGTGTAATTGATAATGATTCTGATTATAATTATCTGTTTCATTATCATATGTATATGGGTTTTGTCTTCTGTCCTGGTTTAACTCATCTAAAGTTAAACCATACCAAGCTTGATAAGTTTTTTCTTCACCACCAAATGTAACTGCTTTTATTAGTGTGTTTTCGTCTGTGTAGCTTGCTTGTAAATAGTATGATTTTAAATTTGCAAATGCTCTATCAACATAACCATCGGAGGAGATATTAGATAAACGTCCAGCAATTTCAATTTGATCATTAATTTTTCCTGTACTAAATTTCAGTGTGTGCTTTCGGGTATTGAATGAACCAAAAGAGTTTGATATTTCTCCATAAGCATCCTGTGAAATTGCGTCTGTTAAAATATTTAGGCTTGCACCAAAAGCACCAGATCCATTAGTAGAGGTTCCAACTCCACGTTGTAATTGTAAATTTTGGGTTGATGAAGCAAAATCCCCTAAATTCACCCAGAATGTTCCATGACTTTCTGCATCATTATAGGGAATACCGTTTATGGTAACATTAATACGTTCTCCATTAGATCCACGAACACTCATATATGAGTAACCTACTCCTGCTCCTGCATCTGAAGAAGAAACAACAGAAGGCATGTAGTTTAATAAAATTGGAATATCCTGACCCAAATTTCGTTTTGAAATTTCATTTTTTGATAAATTAGAAAATGTTATAGGTATATCTGTATTTACTCGAACCGCAGATACTAAAACTTCTTCAAGAACATTTTCCAATGAAATTAATTGGATTAGAATCTTTTCATTTTGATTGATTTTTCTATAAGAATAATCGGTCTTAAACCCAACATAGGAGACTACAATATTAAAGTCGCCCTCGGGAACAAGTAATGTAAATTTACCTTGAGTATTTGTTGAGGTTCCTTTGTTAAGTTTTTTAATCTGAATCGTCGCACCAAATAAAGGTTTTTGATTTTCATCGACAACACTTCCAGAAATTTTAAATAATTGGGCGTTTACAACTATACTTGTAAACAAGAATAAAAAAATGATATTTTTTTTCATTTTAAAAAAAATTAAAACGAATAAAAAGAGGTAATTACTCTTATTGTTAATATTGAATAATTAATTTTTAACACCATTATTGGTGTAACTCAGTCCCTAAACAGCATTATCTGTTCTAGGTTCATTGGGTATGATCTCAGCCGATTTAGGCACCCCTTTATGAGAACAATGCAAAGTTAGGGTAGAATTTTTTAATAGGAAAATAAAAGTGAGTTTTTTAATCGAATTTAGGTTTTTTACGAAGTACTTTTTTTACGGATATTCTTTTTTTTGATTCAGATTTTTTCCGAATAGAAGCCCTACTCGGTTTGGTGGCTCTTCTCCTTTTAGTTTGAGTAAGCCCTGTTTTTAAAAGTTCTAGAAATTTTTTAATTGCAATATCTTTATTCCTGTGTTGAGACCTTGTCTGTTCACAGTAAATAATAATATTATTTTCTTTTGTTATTTTTGCAGATAATTTTTTGATTAGAAGCAGTTTTTGCTCTTTTGATAAAGAAATTGAGTCTTCTAGGTTGAAAGTCAATTCAATTTTAGAAGATACTTTGTTTACGTGTTGCCCTCCAGCTCCAGAGCTTCTGGAGGCTTTAAAACGGAGTTCTTTTAAAATATCATCTGAGTTCATTAATGCTTAACTGAATTTTCTAAATTTTTTTCAGAAAGATTAATTTCTGAATCAATAATAGAATCAGAAAACGAGTACAAGTTATTTTTACTCGCAATAATTTTATCAATAGCCTTACTTGCTGTATCTAAACGTGTTTCTTTATCACCCTTTAGAAGGATATAATTTTTATTGTATTTTTTTAATGCATTTTCAAAAGCAGTAAACATTTCTAAGCGTGATTCGGGCCTATCTCTCAAGTCATCTTCTTCCCAAGGGGTGTCTATGTAGGTTAATAGATATAAATCATATTGATTTTTTAGAGCAGCATTATTTAGTTTTTCTTCAACATAACCTCCATAATATTCCTCAGAATATACTTTTGTTTCCAATAAATCAGTATCACAAATCAACACTTTATCTGCTTTTTTTGCTAATTTATTTTCTAAATGTATTTGCCCTATTGCGATGGGTATTAAGTCAGAGGCTTCACAAGTTTTACGTTCATTGTTCCATTTTTTTTGCAAATACTGTCTTGCAAATTCTGGTGTCCAAACCGTATTGTAATGTCGTGCTAATTGTTTAGAAATCGTTGTTTTACCGGTAGATTCTGGACCAAATAAAACAACTTTAACTAAGTTAATTGATTTCTGTTTAAGTTCTTTTTCCATGCTAAATAACCAAAAATGGCGATAAATGTAAATCCTAAATATTGAAAACTAGTAAATGTAAAACCTTTATAAAAATATAAAGGTATAGAAATGATGTCTCCTATAATCCAAAACACCCAATTTTCTATCTTACGCTTTGCCATTAGCCACATTCCTACAAAGAAAATTGCAGTGGTAAAAGTGTCAACATATGCAACCCAATTCACCCATTTACCAGAAGTGTTATAAACAAAATAAACAAAAAATAAAGTGGCAATAAATATAAAACCCGCAATTTTATTTTCTATTAAAGTCATTTTAGAAATTTGAGTAACAGACTTTTGATCATTTTTACGTGTCCAAATATACCAGCCGTAAACACTCATTATAAAATAGTAGATATTAATCATCATATCTCCTAAAAGCCCCCATTTTAAAAGTAAATAAACAAAAATAGAAGTACTAATCATTCCAGTGGGGAACACTAAAATATTATTTTGTTTTGAAAACCAAACAGATGAAAAACCAAAAATCACAGCAATAATTTCCAGTGTAATATCTATTGTTGAATAGGTTTTGTATTCTAAAAAAAAGAATTCAAAGATTTCTGACATTGTTTTTTTTTATAAGATCAAAAGTAAGAAGTTCCTATGAATTTTAATGTCTTTATTTAGAAGATTTAGAAGATTTATAAATTTCTAAAATCTGATATTAGACTAATTTCAATAAGCAAAAACACATGTAAAACCATCAAATTCTATAAATTCAATTTTGTAAGTAAAATTTTCTCCATTAAAACGAATTACACCTATAGTTTCCTTTGCTATAAATTTGAAATCATTAATATGAATATGGTGTAAGAATAATAGTTTTCTCTTTCCATATATTTTATATAAGCTCTCTTTTGCCCCCCAAACAATTGTTAGTTTACTTATTAACGCTTCTGAATTTGCAATAGTTTTGTATTCCTCAATCGGAGTAAATTTGTGTGCAATTTTTAAAATTTTTTCTCGCTGTTTTTCAATATCTATTCCAACTTTTAAATCATCAGAAATAATAATTGCGGAAAATATAAATGAGTGAGATATGGAAATAAACTTACCGTCTTTTAAATGCGGCTTACCTTCTTTATCATAAATTAAATCAAAATCAGAATAACCAACTTCTTTTAATAAATATCGAATACTTAGAAATCCTTTTTGATGTAATTCAGATTTCATAGATTGCATTCGAGTTGAACTATTCTTAGATAGTAAAATGCCTGATGATAATTCAGAAATAGATTCTTCAATATTCCAAATCAGTACTTTAGTAGTCTGATTTACCTTTATTGTTTTATAAAGAGCCATATTTTTTAAAATGGATTTTGTAACTTTGCACCTCTAAAAATTAGAATATAAATATACATAAATATGAGTTCAATTACATCATACGTACCTTTCAAAGTAAAAGATATTTCTTTAGCAGATTGGGGAAGAAAAGAAATGGATTTGGCAGAAGCAGAAATGCCAGGTTTAATGAGTTTAAGAGAAGAGTATGGTGACAGCCAACCTTTAAAAGGTGCAAGAATTGCAGGTTGTTTACACATGACAATCCAAACGGCAATTTTAATAGAAACGCTGCAAGCTTTAGGTGCAGAGGTTACTTGGAGTTCATGTAATATTTTCTCTACACAAGATCAAGCTGCTGCTGCTATTGCTGAAACAGGAACTTCTGTTTATGCTTGGAAAGGTATGAACGAAGAAGAATTTGATTGGTGTATTGAGCAAACCTTATTTTTCGGAGAAGATAAAAAACCCTTAAATATGATTTTAGATGATGGTGGTGATTTAACTAATATGGTTTTAGATCGTTATCCAGAACTAGCTGAAGGAATCAATGGGTTATCAGAAGAAACAACTACTGGTGTTCACAGGTTATATGAGCGTGTAAAAAACGGGACACTTCCAATGCCAGCTATCAATATTAATGACTCTGTAACAAAATCTAAGTTTGATAACAAATATGGTTGTAAAGAATCTGCAGTAGATGCAATTCGTAGAGCAACAGATATTATGTTAGCAGGAAAACGTGTAACTGTCTGTGGTTATGGTGATGTTGGTAAAGGAACAGCAGCTTCTTTTAAAGGAGCAGGTTCTATTGTAACAGTTACAGAAATAGATCCTATTTGTGCCCTGCAAGCTGCAATGGACGGTTTTGAAGTTAAGAAATTAGAAACAGTGGTATCAAATTCTGATATTATAATTACAACTACAGGAAATAAAGATATTGTACGCGCAGAACATTTTGAAGCAATGAAAGATAAGGTTATTGTTGCTAATATTGGTCACTTTGATAATGAAATCGATGTACCTTATCTAAATGCAAATAGCGAAAAAATTGAAATTAAGCCTCAAGTAGATAAATACAATATCAACGGAAAAGATATTATTTTATTAGCAGAAGGACGTTTAGTTAATCTAGGTTGTGCAACTGGGCATCCAAGTTTTGTAATGTCTAATTCATTTACAAATCAAACACTAGCACAAATGGAACTTTGGAACAATGCTAAAGCTTACGGAAACGAAGTATATATGTTACCAAAGCATTTAGATGAAAAAGTAGCTTTTTTACACTTAGAGAAAATTGGTGTGGAGTTGACGGAGTTACGTGAGGATCAAGCGGCTTATATTGGTGTAACTCAAAAGGGACCATACAAACCTGAACATTATAGATATTAATATTTTGTTATTTATAACCACAAAACTCTTGCATTCATTTGTAAGAGTTTTTCTTATTTAAATCATTGACTAGTTTTTAAATATCTCTATTATATAAAAACAAAAGATTCTATTTGGATGATCGTTACCCTTTTATGCTATTTGGAGTAGAGTTATTTTACTTTTTTCAGCAATAAAGTAAACTTCTATGCAGAATTTCTACTTGCATTAATATTTCCAAACAGGGAGCGAGTTACTATTTTTTCATAAACAGCTAACTCATCTTCATTTCCAGGATTTTTTTGTAATTCTTGAATTTTTTTCAACGCATATTGCTGGATGGTTAATAATGGCAGAACAATTTGCTCCCTTACTTTAATAGAGGCTTTCCCCTCCGGAAAATTTTCCATTAGCTCTTTCTGACCAGAAAGTTTTAAAAGTAATCGTTTAGTAGTTTTGTACTCTTCGAAAATAATTTTCCAGAAATCTCCATATTCTTGATCTTCTGACATGTATGCAGTTAGGCCAAAAAAAGATTTTGTTAAACTCATCATACTATTTTCTAATAAAGTTTTAAAAAAATCAGATGAGTTATAAAATTCGATAACATCTTCAAATTTGTTTGCATCTTCGTATTTTTTTAAGGCACTTCCAACACCGAAAAAACCGGGTACATTTTGCTTTAATTGACTCCAACTTCCAACAAACGGTATAGCCCTTAATGCAGAGAAATCTAAAGAAGAAGATGAAGAACGCTTACTTGGTCTACTACCAATATTTGTTTTTGCATAATATTTTAAAGTACTCATTTCTTCTAAATAAGGTAAAAATTTAGGATGATTCTTAAAATCTACATATGCTTTGTAACTTGTAGTTGCTAAATCTTCAATAATTATTCTATGTGAATCATTTAATTGATTTTTAGTAAAAACTTCGTTTTTAATACCCGAACTTAATAATTGTTCTAAGTTATACTGTGAAGAATTTAAAGTTCCAAAATTTGAACTAATTGTTTGTCCTTGAATAGTCAATTGAATTTCTTTGTCTTCAATAGTAGGACCTAAAGAGGCATAAAATTGATGAGTTTTTCCTCCCCCTCTGGCTGGTGGTCCACCACGACCGTCAAAGAAAATCACATCAATCTCAAATTCTCTAGAAACTCTTGTCAATGCTTCTTTTGCTTTAAAAATACCCCAATTTGCCATTAAATACCCTCCATCTTTTGTTCCGTCAGAAAAACCTAGCATAATAGTTTGTTTGTTTTTTCTATTGATTAAATGGTTTCTATAGGCCTTATTAGAATATAATGTTCGCATAACTTTTTCTGCATTTCCTAAATCCTCTACAGTTTCAAAAAGTGGAATAACATCTACGGTTAATTCATTTTCGAAACCACATAAATTTAGCATTGCAAATGTTTCCATTACATTTAATGCTGTTTGGTTATTGCTAATAATATAACGGTTTGCACCGCGTTCACCATTTCTTTTCTGAATAGTCCTAAGGGCATAAATTGATTCTATAGTTTTTATAGACATTTCGTCTGATAAAACACTAGAATCAATAGTTCCTTTTACTAATGATAATATTTCAATTTGTTCTTTTTCTGAAAGGAGTTGATAATTATCAGGGAAGATTTTGTCACCACTTTTAAGAAGGTCATTAACAATCTGTGAAAAGGCTTGGTGATGAACTCGACTATCTTGTCTAATATCTAAAGTTGCAAAGTGAAAACCGAAAATTCGAACTTTATTTATAAAATCATTTAATTCATTAATAAATAAAGATTGATGTTTAGTTTTAATAATATCTCTTGCTATCTCTAATTCTTCTAATAGTATTTTTTGAGAAAAATTAATTTTAGTATAGCTTCTAATAACATGTTTATAAAGTCTTTTTTCAATACGATTTAAAATTTCGTTTACACCACTAAAAGTAAAACGTCTCTTTAAGCGTCTGATATCTTTATGATAGTTCCTCAAAATAGTTTGACGTAATCTCTCTGCAACATCTAATGTAATTTTTGTAGTCACAAAAGGATTGCCATCTCTGTCTCCTCCTGGCCAAAAACCAAGATCTATAATTTCATTATCAATTTTATTTCCATCAAAAATATTTGATTCAATATAGTTATGGATCTTACTGATAGAGTGATAAAAAACATTTTCTAAATACCAAATTAAGCTAACTGCTTCATCATAAGGTGTTGGTTTTTCCTTCTTAAAAAAAGGTGTTTTCCCTAATTGAGCTAATAAATCTTTGATTAACAATAAATTATTATTTTGAATAGCTCTGTCTAAATCAGTTATAATTCCTAAAATCTCTCCAGGATAAAACTGTGTAGGGTGCGCTGTTAAAACGATACGCACCTTAAAATCTTTTAAATATCTCTGAAGCTCCTCTTTTTTATCTTTGGAAAATGCTCTTTCTTTAGAGCTTCTAAGCGTTCCAATTCCATCCATATTATTTACAATTGGGAAAGCAGCGTCCTCAATTGCATCAAATAAAACGACTTGACGTTCGATATACTGAATAAAACGAAAAAGTAGATTTTTTTTCTCTTCCTCTGATGGATTTTCTTGATATTTATTAAAAAATAATTCTACAATTTCTGTAGGATTTTTTCCTTCTTTAAATCCCTTCTTACAAACTTCATGAAATAATGGCAATAGTACACCAGTATCGCTTATTGTATCAAATGGTAGAGTCATAAAAATACTATTATAAATTTGGTATTTAGACAATACATTTTCGTTAAATCGAGACAATTTTGGTAATACAGGCATTTTATAAAGCTTTAGAATTAAAATTACAAAAAAACAAAAAATACAGACAGTGTTTATTTACTAATAATCTTTAGATTATTTAGGTAATTCATTTATAATGGATCAATTTTAGAGAAAATAACAACTCTTATAAATTTTCTCGATTTAACATCACAGGTTGAATTCTATTTTTAATTCGATGTAAGCGCCACCTGGTAGGGTCATTTTTGAAAATCTCTCTCATGAACTTATTATTTTGGTATCTCCTGTAATCATCCATTTTATAAATTATTGGTTTTTTAACCATATTTTTAAATTCAACAAAACGACTGTTCTCAACAAAATCAACAGAATTTATATAGAAACTAAAAAATTCAAATGAAGATAAATTTAATCTTTTATTAACTGAAGTTAAGCTATTTATATCTTCTTTTAGGGAACTATGAGTATAAATACTTAAAGGGACTTTTATTTTTTTCACTGCTTTTTGTTGTGCATAAAAGCTAATGGAAAGTAGTGAAAAAAATAAAAGAAAAATCAGATTTTTCATTAAAGTATTGTTAACGATTACTTTTCAATCAAAAACTGGCGTAAACGTAAGTTTGTATTAAAATTTTCTAGGCCCTTTTGAAGCCAATTAAAATAGATATCTCTGTCCGTATATTGTTGAGGTGTATTTAAAATTTTTAAATTAGAATCCATTAAAATATAATAGGGCTGTGATGCAGTTTTGAAATTTATAATTTGAAATGTAGACCACTTATCACCATAGCTTTTGATTTTTTTGATATTCCCGTTAGCTTTTAAAAATTCAAATTGTTGATTTTTTGGCAACTCTTTTTCATAATCATCTACGTATAATGATATTAAAATGTAATTATTTTTTAGTAGGTCGTAAATATCATTTTGACTCCAAACATTTTCTTCCATCTTACGGCAGTTTACACACGCCCAGCCAGTGAAATCTAATAGAATAGGCTTATTTAATTCTTTTGCAGCTGCAAGACCTTTATCAAAATCTTTATAACAATCGAGCCCTAATGGACAATCTGTCTCTTGTTGGTAGATGCTATAAAATTGAGGAGGAGGAAAACCACTTAGTAGACTTAAATTCCAAGTCGGGGCTTTCATCAATCCAGGAATTAAATAAACTATAAATGTTAAAATTAAAAAACCTAGAGAAACTCTTGTAAAAGATAATTTTTTAATTTTAGAATCATGGGGGAATTTAATTTTTGCAAACAGATATAACGCTAATCCTGCGAAAATTATAATCCAAATTCCAATAAATATTTCACGCTTTAAAAGACCCCAATGTCCTACTAAATCTGAATTTGACAAAAACTTAAAAGCAAAAGCTAATTCTAAAAAACCTAAAACAACTTTAGTTGTATTTAACCAACCTCCAGACTTTGGTAAAGAGTTTAGCCATCCAGGAAACAATGCGAACAATGTAAAAGGGAGCGCTAAGGCAAAACCAAAACCACTCATTCCTGCGGTTAATTGATTTGCTGTTTCACCTGCTGAAGATATTGAACCCGCTAATAAAGATCCTAGAATGGGACCTGTGCAAGAAAAAGAAATAATAGCTAAAGTCAATGCCATAAAAAAGACACCAGTTATTCCTCCAATATTTGAGGCAGAATCCATTTTATTTCCCCACGAACTCGGTAATGTGATTTCATAATAACCGAAAAACGATCCAGAAAAAAATACTAAGATCACGAAAAAGAAAATATTCAACCAAACATTGGTTGAAATTGTATTTAAGATATTTGGATCTAAACCATCAATTAGGTGAAATGGAACACTTAATAAAACATATGTAACTACTATAAAAAAGCCATATAAAATTGCATTTGCAATTCCTTTACTTTTAGATTGAGATTGTTTAGTGAAAAACGAAACTGTTAAAGGAATCATAGGAAAAACACACGGAGTAAGAAGAGCTAATAAACCACCGATGAAACCCAATAAAAATATATTAGATAAACTGCTGTCTTTGTTAGTACTTGTTGAGTTTTTTAATAATGAAGTATTTTTTAGATCAAGCTTTAATTTACTGGTTAATATTTTACTAGCTTCGTCTAAAACAACTCTTTGTTTTTTTATTACAGATCCATCTAAAGAAAAAGTATAAGTATCCTCAAACTGTATGCAAGCAGTTTCACAGACTTGCCCAAATAAACTAAGCTTTACTTGAGTAATAGATTTGTCATTAATAAAAATTCTTTGAGTCAGAATTGCTTTTTCTTTAAAGATTAGTTCATCTTTTTTCCATACATCAGAATATTTTTTTGAGGTCTGACTCTCTTTTGCTTTTCCAATTAGCTTAAATCTGTTTTCCCCTTCTGGGATAAAAATCTCCATCGGTAAAGAAGCGTCTTCTGGGTTGTATTGAGAATATACATACCAGTTTTTTAAAATTTTTCCAGAAAAAATTAAATTATATTCTGTTTCAGAAATTTTCTCCACAGAAGTTTTCCATACAATAGGATTTTCTTTCGTCTGTGAAAAAGCAATAGATGTGATAAATATAAAAGTTAGAAAATAAATAAATTTCATTGATAATGTTGATTTTAATTTTTAAAATTATAGAAGCCTTTTATATGAGGCTAATCTTAATCGTATTAGTATTTTCCTTCAAAGCACAAAAACGATTATCTTGTCTTCTGTCAATAAGCCAAATAATATCATCATCATTATTACAAAGTAACCAAGCTTGCTCTTTTTGTAAAAGAGAAAGTTTTTCGTCTTTGAAGTACTTGCTTATTTTCTTTTTCCCATTCATACCAACTGGATAGAAGAAGTCTCCGTTTTTCCATCTCCTTATAATTAATGGAAATATTAATTTATCTTTAGATATATATATTATGCTTTTATTTTCGAGAGAACTTTCTAAAGTTTCCTCGATTTTTAAATGAAATGGATTTCTGATTTCTGATTTATTTTGTTCAATATAATATATATCTGAAGTTTTTTTTTCTTTTATTTCAGAAAGAATTAAAAAATCTCGATCTTTTAACACAGCGTGAGTTTTAGAAAATATTTGCTTACCAGATTGAGATGTAAGTAGATTAAAAATATCATTAAACTCTGTGAAATTATATTGTTTCAAAAGTTGGTATAAATAAGCCTTTGGATTTGATAATTTATTAATTTCTAAAATAGCTATTTTTATAATTTCTAATGAGTCTACCTTTGTTTTAAAAAGAATATCAGAAGAAATATCGAGAACTCGGTCATTAATAATTTGTTTACTTCCATCTAGATTTTCAATAGTTTTAGAAAATGTTTCTAATAATCCTGGGTTAATGTCTTTTAAAACAGGAACAACTTTATGTCTAATTTTATTTCTGATGTATTTTGTAGACGAATTACTTTTATCTTCTCTCCAAACAATCTTTGAATCTTTAGCATACTTAATGATTTCATCTCTAGAAAAAATCAATAATGGACGAATAATATTTTCATTAATTTCGGGAATACCAGTAAAACCGTTAAGACCAGATCCACGAGTTAGGTTTATTAAAAAAGTTTCTAAATTGTCATCTGCATGATGAGCAGTTAAAAGAAAATCAAAACAATTTTCTCGCATAACTTCTTGAAACCAACTATATCTTAAGTTTCTTGCCGCTACTTGCATTGATTGTTTATTTTTTTGCGCAAATTCTTTAGTATTAAAAGAAGTTGTAAAATAATTTTTATTATTATTTTTTGCGAAATTACAAACGAAGCCTTCATCTAAATCACTTTCTTCACCACGTAATTTAAAATTGCAATGTGCCAATGATATATCAAAATTTAATATAGAAAATAGTTGAGTTAGGACTACAGAATCTATCCCTCCAGAGATGGCAACAAGTATTTTTTTATCCTTCAGGAAAGGAAATTTAACGTTGATATGTTTTTCTAATTTAACTAACATTTTCGTGTCAAAAGTACTAATTTAAAACTTGAGATATTAGCCAAGCACGAATCTGTTTTCTTATTTGTTGTTCTGGTTTTGGAAGAGGTATTGTTTTTCCAAATTGCTTACTTCTATTAAATTTAGAAAAGGTTATTTTTAGTTGCTTCCATTCAGTGGGGTAAAGATCTATGAACTTATTGAACATATTTTGTTCATTTGGTTTTTCATCAAGTTGTTCTTGAGTTTTTTTAAATTTTTCATCTAAGTTTATTATCATAATTCCGAAGGTAAAATAATGTTTAAAGATTTTTTATTTATATTTTTCTAAAACTTGTTTCATCGCTTTTGCTTTAAGCAAACATTCATCATACTCGTTTTCTGGAACTGATTTTGCTGTAATGGCACTACCTACAGAATAAGATATATACTCATTCTTTTTATTGTACAAAATACTTCTAATTACTACATTAAAATCGAAATTATTTTCCGGAGTAAAATATCCAACAGCACCAGAATAAAGTCCCCGTTTAGTTACCTCTAAATTTTCGATAATCTTCATGGCAGATACTTTTGGAGCACCAGTCATGCTTCCCATCGGGAAAGTGCTTCTTAGCACTTCTACAGG
>Ga0209383_1000337_pt1 | contig 34167 bp, 41 predicted proteins | sample CoawatmetaG02DNA_FD_187510 | JGI IMG/M metagenome (GOLD analysis project Ga0209383, IMG submission 187510) | Marine microbial communities from the West Antarctic Peninsula - Coastal water metaG029-DNA (SPAdes) (version 2) | ecosystem: Environmental > Aquatic > Marine > Coastal ... | reverse complement strand
TAATTTTAAGTAAACCAGAATTAATTATAATGGTTGATTGTGGATCAACATCAAATGAAGCTATAGATTTTTTAAATGAAAACAAAATTAAATCTTTAATTATTGACCATCATGAAATTAGTAAACCTTTTCCTAAGGCTACAGCTATAATTAATCCCAAAAAAAATAATGGTTATATTAAGTATGATTATTTATGTGCAACAACTTTGGTTTACTTTTTTTTAGATTTATTGTCTAAAAAAATTAAAAGTGAAATTAAAATTTCTGATTATTTAATTTATGTTTTATTAGCTACTGTGTGTGATGTCATGCCATTAAGAAAACTCAACAGATTAATAGCACTCACTGCGCTTAAAAATTTTGATATTAATAAAAATATAGCATTTAATGAACTGTTCAATTTGAATGACAAGAAAAGCAAACTTAACATTAATGATCTTGGTTATTTAATTGGTCCTATATTGAATGCTGGAGGTAGATTAGGTAAATCAAGTTATGCTACAGAATTACTATCCACAGATAATTCAGATATTATAAATATTAGATCTAATGAACTAATTAAACTTAATAATAAAAGAAAAGAAATTGAAACATTAATACTTAACGAGATTGATTTTCAAAATATAGAAAATGAAAATAAAGATGTTATAATTTACTATAATCCAAATATTAATGAAGGGTTGATAGGAATAATAGCAGCCAGATTAAAAGATTATTTTAATAAACCATCACTTGTAATAACTAATTCTAATGAATTATTAAAAGGATCTGCAAGATCAGTGTATAATTATAATATTGGGCAAGCAATTAAGAGTTCACTTGATAACCATATAATCATTAGTGGAGGAGGGCATGGTATGGCTGCAGGATTTATATTAAAAAAAAATAATCTTAAAGATCTTAAAGATTTTATTTTAAAAAATTATTCTAAATCAAGTGCTTCAAAAAATCATACATTTTTGTATGATGCAGAGGTGTCATCTCTTGCTTTTAATAATGATTTTTATACTGATATAAAAAAATTAGAGCCATTTGGAACGGGCAACCCTACACCAACTTTTTTTTTAAAAGATTTGAAAGTAATTAAAACTAAAATACTAGATAATAAACATATATCTTTAATTCTAAAATCAAAAACAGGGTTTTCAATGAAATCTATATCCTTTAACTCAATTAATAATAAGGTTGGTGAATATTTATTGAACTATAAAAATAACCTCAATGTATTAGGACAAATTAACGAAAATAATTGGAATAACAAAAAAACCCTTCAATTGACCATTAGAGATATAATCTTATAGTTTAATTGAGCTTGATAAATAATGACTTTTAAAATAAAAGATCACAACATGGTCCCTTCGTCTATCGGTTAGGACAGCTGGTTTTCATCCTGCAAAGGGGGGTTCGATTCCCCCAGGGACCGCCAAAATATGCTATTTTACGTTTATATGTTAAAATCTATCACACCTGGGATTAAAAAAACCTATGTTGGTTATACTAATAATTTAGTAAAAAGATTAGATAAACATAATTCTGGTAATGGTGCTAAATCTACAAAAGGTTATAAATGGTCTATAATTTATAAAAAAAAATTTATAACTAAGAATAAAGCCATGTCTTTTGAATATAAGCTTAAACATAATAGAAAAGAAAGATTAAAAATCTTGGAAAAATCTTATTAATGAAAATTTCTATTCTATTACCGTATAAAGAAAATTTTACACCTGAATATGCTGGAGCTGTATCACTATTTGTTAATGACACATCACAACACAGTGAATTTAAAAAAGATATTTTAGTTTATGGTCATACACATTATAAAAAAAGATTAAAACTAAATTATATTAATTTAAAAAATACTAGTTTTTTTGAATTTAGTAAGACTAAAAGCTATATTAGTGAATTTATAAAATTTGAAAAACAAAGAAAATCTGATTTAATTGAAATTCATAATAGACCTCAATACGCTTTATACATAAGAAAAAAAAGCTCTGCAAAGATTGTTTTTTACTTTCATAATGATCCACTTGATATGCAAGGTTCAAAGACTGCTAAAGAAAGAAATAAGTTAATTGAAATTTGTGATAAAATAGTTTTCAATAGTGACTGGTCAAAGAGACAGTTTTTAAAATATTTTAAAAAAAATAATATCAACAACAACAAACTAATTGTAATTAAACAATCTACAAAAAAAACTGATGTTAAATTATCTTCAAAAAAAAAATATATTACTTTTGTTGGAAAATTGAACAAAGCTAAAGGTTATGATATTTATGCTCAGGCAATTATTAAAATTTTAAATAAGTATCCACAATGGAAAGCTTTTGCCATTGGTGACGAAAAAAGAGAAACTTATAATTATTATCATAAAAATTTTAAAATACTTGGTTTTCTAGAAAATAAAGCTGTGATAAAACAATATGCAAAGAGTAGTATAGCTGTAGCTTGCCCCCGTTGGAATGAACCATTTGGCAGATCGAGTTTGGAAGCTTCAGCGAATGGGTGTGCTGTAATTATTACAAATAGAGGTGGTTTACCAGAAACTATTACTGATGGGGTAAGATTAAAGAAATTATCAATTAAAAGTCTATACGATGAATTGAGTAAATTAATATGTGATAAAAAATTATTATTAAATTATCAAAGATTATCAATTAAAAATTTTTATTTAACAAACAAATTTGTTTCAAAAAAAATTGATAAATATAGAAATGAATTATTACATAGATTTAATTTTGATACAAAACCCTTAGTTGGATTAAATAATATTAAAATCTTACATATTACTAATTTTAATCAGAGATTTAATGGTAGGCTTTTTTACAACACAGGTAAGAGAATTAATAATGGACTGATTAGATTAAACCACAATGTTTTAGAATTAAGTGATAGAGATATAATTCATGATAATAAACAAATTACAGACCTGGATGGCTCAAAAACTCTTAATAATAAAATTCTAAGAATTTTTGAAAATTTTAAACCAAATTTAATAATGTTAGGACATGCAGATAAAGTTTCAATTGAAACAATTCTCAAAATTAAAGATTTAGACAAGTCTGTAAGATTTGCACAATGGTTTTTGGATCCAATAAATAAATTAGGACCTGATTTTAACAAAAACAAAAAAAGATTTATGAATTTATATGATCTAATGGACACAAATTTTATAACAACAAGTCCTAATGTTTTAAATTTTTTAAATAATTCGAATAAATGTTTCTTTATTCCAAATCCATGTGATGAGGCCCTGGATAGTCTAAATATATACAATAATATGAATACTCCAAACGATATATTTTTTGCTATGAGTCATGGAGCTCACAGAGGTGTTCTTAAAAGTGGTAAAGATGATGAAAGATATAAATTATTAAATAAGATAGTAAAAAATCTTGAGATAAAAACAGATTTCTATGGTTATGATAATATTCAACCGTTGTGGGCAGAAAAATTTCTTCAAAAAATATCAAATTCAAAAATGGGGCTTAATTTAAGTAGGGGCAAGCCTATAAAGCATTATAGTAGTGATAGGGTAGCTCAATATATGGGGAATGGATTAACAACTATAATTGATGAAAATACAGGATACAGAGATTTTTTCAATGATGATGAAATGATTTTTTATAAAAATTCAAATGATTTAATTGAAAAAATAATAAAATTTAAAAGTGATGATAAATTAAGAATTAAGATTGCAAAAAAAGGTAGTATTAAATACAGAAAATTTTTTAATTCAACACTTGTTGCAGATTTTATGGTCAAAAAAACAATGAATTTTAAACATACTAAAAAATATCTATGGGAAGAAAAGTAAATAAAACAGCAATTATTACTGGGATTACAGGTCAAGATGGATCTTATTTGGCTGAATTATTAATTAAAAAAAAATATAAAGTTTATGGATTAATAAGAGCAAACAAAGACAAAAATCGTTTTTGGAGAATTGATGCAGTTAAAAATAAAATCAAACTATTAAATACTGATATAAATAACTATGATAAAATTTCTAAAATAATTAAAGATATTAAACCAGATGAATTTTATCATTTGGCTGCACAAAGTTTTATTAATTATAATTTTGAAGATGAATTTTTTAAACTAAACCCAAATATTAATGGAACACATTATATATTATCAGCGCTTAAAGATTATTCTCCTAAAACAAAATTTTATTTTGCGGCATCCTCAGAAATTTTTGGTAATACCACTTCAAACTCTCAAAATGAGAATACGCCATTTAACCCAAGATCCGCATATGGAATATCAAAAGTAACAGGATTTTTACTTACAAAAAATTATAGAGAAGCATATGGTTTATTTTCATGCTCTGGTATTTTATTCAACCATGAATCAAGTAGAAGAAGTGGCAGTTTTGTTACAAAAAAAATTATCAAAGGTTTGATTGATATAAAAAAAGGAAATATTAAACATCTTAGGCTAGGAAATTTAAATGCAAAAAGAGATTGGGGTCATGCTAAGGACTACGTCATTGCAATGTGGAAAATGTTACAACAAAAACAAGCAGGTGATTTTGTAATTGGTACTGGCAAATTGCATTCCGTTAAAGATTTCTTACAAATAGCATCCGAAAAATTAGATCTTGATTACAAAAAATATATTATAATTGATAAAAAATATTGGAGAAAAAATGATAAATTTCTTCTTAAGGCTAATCCATCTAAAGCACACAAAAAATTAAAGTGGAAACCTAAGATTAAATTTAGAGAATTAATAAATGACATGATTAAATCAGAATTAGAATTATCTAAATAAATTAATTAAAAAAAAATAATTAGTGTCTATAAATTTATAAGTGAATAAATATTTAATATTTAGAACAGATAGAATAGGTGATTTTTTACTTACTGCTATATTGATTAACTCCATAAAGAGAAATGATATCAGTTCACACATTACAGTTATTGCATCTAAAAAAAATTATGATTTCATTAAATCATTTAATTCTATTGATGAGGTAATATTATTAGAAAATAATTTACTTAATAAAATTACTCTAATAAAAAAATTACGAACAATATATTATGAACATGTAATAGTTCATGATTTAAAAAAAAGATCTTTTATAATATCTTTCTTTTTAAAATATGGAACTAGGATTAAGCCAAGTAATAATTTAAATGTTCCATATATTGATGTTATTAAAGAGATTATTTCTAAGTTAAATTTTAGTTTCATTGAATCTGATTTAAACACATTAAAGAACCGGAATTATAATTCATTTAAGCATTCCAATAATGATTTTATACTTTTTCATTTCGATGAAAAATGGATATATAACGACTATATAAATGAATATACCAATATAGAACCATCAAAAGATGACTTAATTTCGTTTATTAACTTACTTTTAATAGCCTCTAATAAAAGATTAATCATTACAACAGGTTTGAATTGTCCAAATATTCTTAATAATATTCTTGATGGTGATTTGGATTCTAGAGTTAAGATTTATAAAAAATTAGAATTTTTTGAACTTGAAAATTTAGTTAGTAAATGTAAATTATTGATATCTTGCCATGGATCAGTCTCTCATGTTGCCGCTGCCCATCAAGTCAAGCAAATTGATATAATTGATAAAAATAAATTAAATTTTTACGCCAAATGGACTGCTCATTTTAGAAATTATTCACCTTTACAAAGAAAAAAATTTTCTGAATTATCTAAAGAAATTACACAATTATTATTTATTCTATAATTTTAAATTTCTTTTTAAGATTAATTTATAAAAAATGAGGTTGCTTATATTTTGATTTTATTTAGAGCGTTGTTTTTAAATAGATTAGCTTCTTTTATATATCTTCTCACCATTTCAGTTGATTTGTGACCTGTCATGGCCATTATATTCCTTTCCTCTGCTCCAGATTCCGCTGCCGATGTTGCAAAGCCTGACCTTAAACTATGACCAGAGTAATTTTTACTATCTATACCAGCTAATTCTAAATAATGTTTAATGAGTAATGCTACAGTTTGATCTGTTAACCTGTGCTCTGATAACCTTGATCCTTTTGAAAATCTTCTAAATAGAGCATCTGCTCTAATTTTAGATACATCTATCCATTTCTTTAAAGAAACGACTGGACAGTATTTTGAATTATCAAAGTAGGGCAGTGCTTTAACTAAACCTTCACCAAATTTGTCTGTTTTAGATCGCCTAATTTGAATTTTTAGACCTTCTTCAACAAAATCAAGATCATCAAAGTCTAGTGATATAATCTCATTCCTTCTAAAACCTCCTGAAAAGCCAACTAATATTATGGACCTATCTCTTAGTTTCTTGATGTCTTTGCTATCTTGTTGATCTATTACATCAATTAAACGTTTTAAATTATTGATTAGTATGGGTTTTTTTCCTTTCTGAATGCTTCCTTTTCGACGCTTAATACCCATTATATTCTCAATAATTGATGGATGTTTTGTATCTAAATAATGTCCCTTTAATCTATGAATCACACCAATCGATACCAATCTACGTTTCAAAGTGCTCATTTTAACCTCCTTTGTTGACAAATAAGTTAAATATAAGGAAACTAATTTAGGCTCTGATGGAAGAGATTTAAAACCATTTTTTGCACAGAATAATTCAAAATCTTTAAAATCTGATTTATAAGCTCTTACTGTATTATTGGCTTTAGAACTTTGTAAATTTAGTAAAGTTTCTTCTTGTAATGCTTTTATATCAGTTATTATTTCATTCATACTTATTACTATTGATAACCATTAATTATCGTTAGTAATATATTAGATGATTTTTAATGTCAATAGTTTAAATATACAAATTATGATTAAAAATTCTCAAGCTCATCTTAATGAAGTTAAAGAAACTTACTTAAAACATATGGCTGTGAATTTCAAAATTGGTTTATCAACTCTAGTAACAGGTTTCAGATTTCTGATACATGGAATCATTCCAGCACTTTTTAAAAAAAAATAATAAAAATATTAGTCAAAATTTATAAAAAATGATTCAAGGAATTAAATCAATTAATTACATGATATCAGTTATTTAGAATTATTTATTAAAGTATATGATTAGAAAATTAGAACAAAAAGACAAGGAAAATTGGGCTAAATTATACAATGATTATGCCGATTTCTACAAAGTCTCAATGAATACTGGGATTTTAGACACCCTTTGGGGATGGATTCACGATGAAAGCCACGATGTTAACGGTCTTTGCTTTGAATTAGAGGGTAAAATCGTTGCTATTGCTCATTATAGAACAATGCCAAGACCAATTAAGGGTCAATATATTGGGTTTTTAGACGATTTGTTTGTAGAGCCAGATTTTAGAGGTCAAAAAATAGCGCAAAAGCTTATTAGTCATCTAAAATCCTTATCTAAAGCAAATAATTGGCAAGGAATTCGTTGGATCACCCACTCTAGCAATGAACATGCAAAGAAATTATACGATAAAATTGCCAATAACACAGGTTTTGAGCTCTATGAAATTAAAGGGGACTGAGTTTCAGCTAAAAGTCTGGAATTACTTGAAGAAAATACCCAAGGGCAAAGTGAAGACTTATATGGATGTTGCTAAAGCCATTGGAAAACCGCTAGCAGTCAGAGCAGTCGCTAATGCTATAGGTAAGAACCCCTATCCTCCTAAAATACCCTGCCATAGAGTGATCAGATCAGACGGAAGCCTCGGTGGATACTCTGGAAAAGGAGGAATTCAACAAAAAAGCTATTTATTGAGGTCAGAAAAAGTCTTCATAAAATAAGGTTTTAAAGCATCTAAATCGTTTAAAAATATTGGTATTAAATACTTTTAACTAATTTAGCCGTAATTGTTACACAATTGCTTAATGCATCCTTCAGTTGTACTGCAAATGACCTTTCAGTTAAATTAAGGTGTCCTATGGACGTTTAAACGCTATATTCTCATACTGCATTGCTCTACTTGTCAACAATAGCAACAATTCTAGAAGGTTTAAAAAGCACCATTTTAAAGGGTTTTTTAGACCCCTATTCTACCCTCAAAATAAAGTGAGTTTAATTAAAATCAGTTATAATTTAAATAAGCATTTAATAGCAACACTTAATTAGCAATCTATTACTGAATTATAAGAATATTTGGTTTCTTAAAAATCTAAATTCCTATATTCTTAATTTTTCATCTGCAGATAATAGATTTATGCTACTTTTGATATATTGTTTTACTACTTGCTAGCTTTATTTGATAATTATTATATAATTTATAATTGTTATTAAAGTTAATGATTTCAATTATTTAAATTAGTTAATTAATGTATAAGATTAAGTATTAGTAACAATATGTTAACTAACTAAGACGATTTAATATAAGCCTCTCTTCTTGAAATATAAATACCGCTCATAATGATAATCGACAAACCTAAGAATGTCCAATTATCAGGAAAGTCACTAAAGAAGTAGTATCCTATAATGATATTGGTAATAATCTCAAAGTAGCTAAATGGAGCTAATTTAGAGGCATCGGCATATTTGAGTGATAATATGAGGAATAAGTGCCCAATGCAGGCAAAAACACCTATAGAGGCCATCATAGACCACTGTGAGAGGCTTGGATTGACCCATATAAAAGGTATAATCCCTGAAACGGCTACTAATCCAACAACTCCAGTCAATAACAAGGTTAATAATGGATTATCTGAGGTGCTTAATTTACGAGTAATTATTAAGTAAAAACCATACATGACACCCGTTCCTAAGGCTGAAAAACTAGCCAAGTTAAGCTCAACAAAACCTGGTCTTATAACAACTAAAGAGCCTACAAAGCCAATGATAACAGCTGTCCACCTCCTCACACCTACCTTCTCACCCAGTAGCATAGGAGAAAATGCTGTAACAATAAGAGGAGCTATAAAGGCAAGAGTCAAAGCTTTTGCTAACGAGATAACTGATATGGCATAGAAGAAGCTTATATTTGCACAAAGTAATATAAGGCCTCTTATTAACTGTAATTTTGGTTTGTCTGTCCAAACAAGCTGCTTTCTGTAGAAGAAGAACATCACAGGAAGTGTAAATACTACAGTAAAAAAATATCTAGCCCATGTAATTTGTAAAACAGGCATATCTGCACTTAAATATTTAGCAAAGCCGTCCATGATTGGAAGCATTACCCAGGCTAAGAGATTAAATGAGATAGCTTTCATAAGCCAATAGATACAGTTTAATTAAAGTACTTTAAAGCAAAGAATACGACTATAGGAATAGTAATAAAAGACATAACTGTAGAGACTACAATCATACTAGCAACGTTATCAGTAATTTTTTTAGGAGAATAGATGGAAGCAACAAGGTAATTTAAAACTGCACTAGGCATTGAGCATTGAATTAATAATGCACCAGCAGCAAAACCTGAAAGATCAAAATATTTAATTAATAAAAAACCAACAATAGGACCAAGGATTACTCTTCCAATTGAGGAAATTAATGCTTTTTTAAAAGAGAAAACTTTAAAGCGAGTTAATGCTATTCCCAAAGACATTAGAATTAAAAAAATTGTGGCATACATTAAAAGGAAAGTTGTGTTTTCAATGAAAGTTGGTGTTTCAATTTTAAAATAGAGAAAAATAATAGAAATGATTATTGCATAAAAAGGTGGGTTTTTAAGAATAACGTTAATATTAAATTTTCTATCAGCAAGAAAAATTCCTAAAGTGAAATGACATAAAATTATCAAAGCTGAAATTGCAGCAGCAACCCCCAATCCTTCAGAACCATACGCAAACAAGCAAATCGGTAACCCCATATTTCCAGTATTTGGCATAATAAATGGTGGAAGCTCGCGAATAATATCTTTTGTTTTTAGAAAAAACAGAAAGATAACTCCAATAAAAGCAAAAACTATAATGGCAATTAGATAGTACCAAAAATAGTTTTTGAATATTTCAAATGAAGTATCCGTACATGTTAATGAATAAATGATCATTGCTGGTGATCCAATATTCGCTGCAAAATTAGTTATAAAGGTGGTGTCAATTTTTGGATTATTTTTTCCTAAATAATAACCAATACCAACAACAAAAAAAACAGGAAACAATACTTCAAATAACTTTAAGTATATTTCCATTAACTGTAGATTCTTATCAACGTAGGGTATTTAAGAATATTTTTATCTTTTTTGAATACAGAAAGACAATTCTTAGAATTAAGCTCATTAGTTTTATGAGTAATAATTACAATAGTAGCTTTATTATTTTTTTTATCAGGAGTTTGAATTAGTCTTTTTACAGAAATTTTGTACTTAGCTAATCTATTAGTAATAGCTGATAAAACACCTGGCTTATCCTTAACTTCAAATCTCAAATATAAAGAATTTACATAATTATCAACATTATAACATTTAATAGATTTACGTTTGTTACTAGGAATGCCAAAAGGCTTTTTGATATTACCTCTAAGAATTGAGAGTAAATCTGATAATAAAGAAGATGAAGTAGGTCCAGGTCCAGCACCCTCACCTTGCAGTATGCTTTCACCAATCGGTTTTCCCTCAAGTATAACTGCATTCATAACACCACCAACATTTCCTATATAAGAGTCTTTGTTTACTAGACATGGATGAACAGTTTCAAAAAGTTGACTATTAATAAGTTCAGAAATACCCAATAATTTAATACGTAAATTTAATTGATTAGCAATTTCAATATCTTTAAGTTCAATTTTTTGAATACCTTCCATTAGACATTTGTGTTTTGAAATTTTAGTATTAAATGCGAGAGCAGATAAAATTCTTACTTTAGCAAATGCATCAAAACCATTTAAATCTAATTTTGGATTACCTGGTTCTGCGTAACCTAATTTCTGTGCCTTCTTTAATACATTGGCAAAACTATCGTTTAAATTCTCCATCTCAGAAAGAATGTAGTTGGATGTACCATTTAAAATTCCATATACTTTAGAAATTCTATTAGTGGCAAGACCTTCCTTAATGGTTCTAAGAATTGGTATACCTCCTGCAACAGATGCTTCAAATTCTAAGTTAACTTGATTTTCTTCAGCAAGTTTACCTAAATAATCACCATGTTTAGAAATAAGTGCCTTATTAGGAGTGATTACATGAATCTTGTTTTTTAAAGCAGTTTCAACAACTTTTTTTGATATTCCGTCGGATAAACCGATCACTTCAAATAAAATATCTATTTTATTATTATTAAAAATATCCAAAGGATTTTTGTAGAATATTTTTTTATTAAATTTAAACCTTCTTTTTTTAGTAATACTTCTTGCTGAAATGGCAACTATATTAATTATTTTTCCAGTTTTAAGCTCTATATCTTTTTTTTTAGTATTGAGTTCATTTAATAAGTAAATACCAACCTGACCCAAACCAACTACAGCAATATTAATATTATTTTTCATCTATTTATTTATATCTGGATAGTCGGTTTCATTAGAATAATATTTAAGAAATAGACCAAATTCATCAAAGGTCATGCTATTGAAATTATTAGTCTTTTCTAATATTTTAGTTATTTCATTTTTTTCTATAGTTTTTTTAATTGGTATATTGATCAAATTGGCTATGTCATTATTTAATGAGCAGGATGTTATAAAAAAAATCAATATTAAAAATAGATACTTCATTTAAAGCCTTTTGTTTCATCAAATGAGTATTTAATATTCATATTTTGTATAGCCTGTCCAGCACCACCTTTAATTAAATTATCTAAGGTAGACAGTATAATAACTCTATTCTTATACTTAGTTTTACAGATTGATATAAAGCAATTATTTGTATTAATTACGTTATTTGTGCTCAACATTGAATTTGTTTTTAAAATCTTTACAAACCTACTTTTTGAATATTCAACATTTAAACATTCTTCTAATTTTTTAATGTTTGCACCCTTATTAAGGTCAACATAAATTGTGCTTAATATTCCTCTAAACATTGGTGTTAGATGTGGTGTAAAAGTAAAAGAGAATTTCTTTTTAGTGTAGTTATCAATTTCTTGTTGAATTTCAGAGTTATGTCTGTGGAAACCAACACCATATGTACTTAAAGACTCATAGAGATTTTTATCTTTATATTTATCATGCACTCCTCTCCCCGCTCCTGAATAACCAGATTTAGAATCTATAATTACATTATTTGTTTTTATTAAGTTTTTTTTAACTAGAGGTATAAGAGGTAAAAGTATTGAAGTTGGATAACAACCTGGGCACCCAATAATATTGAATTTCTTTACCTTATCTCCATTAATTTCAGGTAATGAATAAATTGATTTTTTAATATTTTTAACCGATCTATGTTTCTGCTTGTACCATTTTAAATAGTCTGATGCTTTGTTAAGTCTAAAATCAGCTGCTAAATCAATTAACACATTATGGTCTAGTAAATCATTTGAAATATCTTGGGCTCCCCCATTTGGTAAAGCTGAAAATACAAGATCAATATTTCTTAAGAAAGACTTATTATATTTTACTATTTTTGGTAATTTTTTTGTACTTAATGATTTTTCATAAGTAGAAATAGTTTTTCCTACAGATGAGTTTCCACAAAGGTATTTTATTTTAATATTATTGTGTTTAACCAATAGTTTTATTAATTGAACACCAATATAACCAGTTGATCCAGCAACTAAAACATTAAGCTTAGGCATCATTTCACTATAGCAGTTTAGAGTTAAAAGAGAATTATCTTTTTGAGAATTGGAAGCTTCTTCTAGCTTTTCTACGACCAGGTTTTTTTCTTTCAACTGATCTAGAGTCTCTAGTATTCAGTTTTTCTGTCTTAAGAATAGCTCTATTTTCAGCATCAAATAAAATTAATGCTTTAGCAATACCATGTACCATTGCACCTGCTTGACCTGTATGTCCACCACCGGCAACGCTACATCTAACATCATAATCAGTTGCTTGATTTATAATTTCAAATGGTCTTGTAATTTGCATTTTATGACTTCCACTAGTGAAATACTCATCCATAGTTCTGCCATTTACATAAATTTTACCAGTACCTTTTTTTACCCAAATTTTTGCAATAGATTTTTTTCTTCTACCTGTTGCATATTTACTATCTTTAAAATCTAGTTTAATTTTAGGTTTTTTTGTACTTACTTTAATTGGTGCAGTTGCTGTTTCCATACTAATTTCTAATTAAATTTTTACTGTTTAGTTTTCCCAAATCTATAAGTGTAGGATTTTGTGCTGCATGAGGGTGTTCTTCACCCGCATAAATTTTTACTTTAGTTAATTGTTTTCTACCAAGTACTCCACCAGGTAACATTCTCTTAACAGCTAGTTTTAATGATTCACCGGGTTTATCTTTTTCTAACAATTTTTCTGGGGTTATTTCTTTAATTCCACCAGGGTGACCAGTGTGTCTGTAATACTTTTTATCCTTGAATTTTTTTCCAGTAAACTTTGCATGCTCGACATTCTTGACTACAACAAAATCACCATCATCCATATGTGGAGTGAAAGTAGTCTTATTCTTTCCTCTAACAATCATTGCAATTATAGATGCTAGTCTACCAACTACAGCATTTTTTGCGTCTATTTCAAACCAGTTACTGGTTAATTCACTTTGTTTTAGAAATTTTGTCATTGTGCGAGGATTAATACTATTATTAGATATAAAGTCAATTTTATATTTACCTTGCAATATAAATCTATGGTGCTAATTTAATTAAGCCGATTTGTTCCTATTGCAGGCAAAGTGTTGCTAAACAGGATTATTTATATACATATTCGGTAGGCATTTGAACTATATTGTACGCCTTGCATTAGCTTAAGTACTAAAAAGGAGCATTAGATGAGCATAAAAAGACAAAACCCTGAAACTATCGTTATTCACGGTGGTGATTATAGAAGTGACCCAACAACTAAAGCCGTAGCAGTTCCAATCTATAGAACAACCTCATACTTGTTCGATAGTACCGAGCATGCAGCGAATCTATTTAGCTTGAAGGAATTTGGAAATATTTACACAAGAATAATGAATCCTACTAATGACGCTCTGGAAAAAAGAGTGGCTGCATTAGAAGGTGGTTTAGCTTGTTTAACAGTCTCTTCAGGACAAACTGCTTCAACGTTTGCAATTTTAAATGTTGCGCAAGCTGGAGATAATATTGTTAGTTCAACCGACCTTTATGGTGGAACTATTTCTTTGTTTACACATACATTGAGTAAACTTGGAATTGAAGTCAGGTATGCAGATCCTGCTGATCCTAAAAACTTTGAAAAAGCTATTGATGATAAAACTAGAGCTTTTTATGGAGAAACTTTACCTAATCCATATTTAAGAGTTTTTCCTATTCAGGAAGTTTCTGATATTGGAAGAAAATATAACATACCATTGATAATGGATAATACTGCCTCCCCTATTCTCTGTAAGCCTTTAGAGCATGGTGCAGCAGTAGTTGTCCACTCACTGACTAAATATATTGCTGGTCACGGAACTGTTGTAGGTGGATGTTTGGTTGATGGTGGTAATTTTGATTGGACTGCAGACCCTAAAAGACAGCCTTTATTCAATGAACCTGATGCAAGTTATGGTGGGGTTATTTGGGGTAAAGCTGTTCCAGAACTTACTGGAGCCAATGTATCATTTGTCGTCAGAGCAAGAGTTACTCTTTTGAGAGACTTTGGTTCAGCACTAGCACCAGATAATGCTTTTGGAATTATACAGGGACTTGAAACTGTAGCCTTAAGAATGAAACAACATTGTTCAAATGCTGAAAAAACTGTGGAATATTTATCCAAACACAAAAAAATTGCTAGAGTAATCTATCCAACAAAATATGATGGAGAAATAGGAAAAAGAGCTAAAAAATATCTTAAAGGTGGATACGGTGGTTTAGTTGGCATAGAGCTAAAAGGTGGTATTGAAGCTGGTAAGAAATTTATAGAGGCTTTAAAAATGTTCTATCATGTAGCTAATATTGGTGATGCAAGAAGTTTAGCAATTCATCCAGGGTCAACTACTCATAGCCAATTAAATGAAAAAGAATTATTGGCTGCTGGTGTTACACCAGGGTATGTAAGACTAGCAATTGGTATAGAACATATAGATGATATTATTGAAGACTTAGAACAAGCACTGAATAGAACTTCAGATAATATTGAAAATATTAAAAAAGCTAAAGCTGTTGGTTAGAATTTTTAAATAAAATTACAAGATATGTGGTCAAAACAAAAATTGACCCTAACTGGTGTAGTGATGCATATTTAATCTCTACACCAGAAATTAAAGTTACAATTCCTAAAAAAACTTGAAGCAAAATTGCTATATCAAATAATATAATATTTTTAATATTAGATTTATTTTTTATAAAAAAATAATTTAAAATCAATATAAAGAATAAAAGTAAATAAGCTGTAAAACGATGCAAAAACTGAATTATGGATATATTGTAAAATAATTGAGTGCTTAATAAATCTAAATAACCAACATCGCTAGGGAAAAAACTACCATTCATATCAGGCCACGAATTATAAATAAGACCTCCATCTAAACCTGATAAAAAAGCACCCAATATAATTTGTAGAATAATTAGTTTAAGGATGAATAATAAAAAAAAGTTTGGAAATTTAAATTGAAAATTCTTAATTTTATAAACATTCAAAATAAACCAAAAAATTAAACACAGGATAAATAGTGCTAAAGATAAATGTATACTCAACCTAAAGTGACTAACATCATTGTTTTGGATTAATCCACTAGAAACCATATACCAACCAATAAATCCCTGAAGGCACACAAGGAAAAATATCCAATAATATTTATTTGAATAATGTTGGATATTTTTAAAATATAGACTAAATAAAATTAAAGGTATCAGGGTAAATAACCCAACAAATCTTGCTAACAGTCTATGAGCGTATTCCCAATAAAAAATCACCTTAAACTCATTTAGAGACATGTCATAATTTATGTTTTGATATTCTGGAATTTTTTTATATTCAGAGAAATAAAAGTTCCACTCATTAATGTTTAGAGGTGGAAGTATTCCAGTAAATAGTTCCCAGGCAGTAATAGATAAACCTGAATCAGTTAGTCTAGTAAGTCCACCAACAGCAACCATGAGAATAATTAATATAAATAATGTTATTAACCATAATTTTAAATATTTAATATAGGTGTCGCTATTTACAAACATAAATTATACTTATAATAATTACTTTAATAACCAATTGATTAAATGTCGCCTACAAATAAAAAAAAACTAGAACTGATAAGAATTAAGCTAGATAGACTTGATACAGAATTGCTTAAATTGATAAAAAAAAGGTCTAATTTAGTTAACGATGTCTTAAAAGTGAAAATTCATAAAAAAGAGATAATTGATCAAAAAAGAATAAACTTCATACTTAATAAAATTAAAGATAAATCAATTCAATTAAAGATTGATCCAAAAATCACAAATAGAATATGGAAAAATATGATTTGGTCTTTTATTGATTATGAAAAAAGAAATTTTAAAAAAAAATAAACTATTTACTATGTGGCGGTAACTTCTTCTCTACAAACATCTCGTGTTTTCTTGTAGCAGGATTATATTTTTTCGCTGATAGTTTTACTTTAGCCTTTTCTCCACCAGCTGGTTTTTTAACATAGTAAAAATATGGACTATCCGGCTTAGCTTCTGGAACCAATCTAACTTTAACATGTGTTTTTTTTGCCATATTATTTTATTTTTTTTAATTGTTTTATTAAATTTGAAATATTTTTAAGTTTATTTTTTATACTATAATCAGCATTTATAGAATTATTTGGTAATTCGTCAAGTTTTAAAGATTTATCAGAATTAAGAACTTTTTTAGCACCATTAATTGTCATTCCTTGATCTTTAAGGAGATATTTAACTTTTTTTAAAACTTCAATTGTGTCGTTATTATAGTAACGTCTATTACCATTTAAAATATTTGGCTTAATTTGTTTAAATTCCTTTTCCCAAAAACGAATAGTATGAGTATTAAGAGTTCCTTTTTTTTCATTTACTAGATTAAGAATTTTAGCAACCTCCCCAATGGACTTATAAGCTTTATTACTTTTATGAATCATTCTTAGAATTTACTAAATCTTTAAATTCTTTAGAAGCTTTAAATAAAACAACGTCTCTATTAGATATGGTTTTTTGTTCTTTAGTTCTGGGGTTTCTACCAATTCTACTTTTTTTTGATCTTATCGAGAAAGTACCAAATTTTGATAATTTTAACTTTTTTTCATTTTTCAAATTATCTGTTATTGTTATTAAAAAATCATCTATCAAATTCTCTGATATACTTTTTGAAAAACCAATTTGCATATAAACGGAGTTTATTAAATCTTTTTTAGTTAAATTTATCCTAGTCATTATTTATATTCATTCTAATTTTTTCTATTAAATCACCATTTACTGTTTTGGTGCAAGCACTCAATGAGTTTGAAAATCCAATATAATCAGTTCCTCCATGACTTTTAATAACAGGGTGGTCTAAGCCAATAAATATAGCTCCATTATACAGTCTCGGGTCTAATCTTGCTTTAAATTTATTTAAATTTTTAATATTTAATAAAGATGAAATCTTACCAATTATACTGCCAGTCATTGCTTTTTTAAGTTCACTTGTAATAAAACTTGCAGTTCCTTCTGCAGTCTTTAATGCAACATTTCCAGTAAAGCCATCTGCAACAATAACATTTACATCTCCATTCATTAGTTGATTGCCCTCAATATAGCCCTTAAATTCAAAACCCTGATTTTGCCTTTGGTTTAATTGTTGATAAGTTTCTTTTATAATCTCATTGCCTTTGAATTCCTCTGACCCAATATTTAATAAAGCAACTTTTGCACTATCCTCAGGATACAATGATTTAAATAATGAAGATCCCATTATTGAGAAGTCAATTAAATTTTTTGGACTACATTCGATATTAGCACCCAAATCCAAAACAACACTCATTCCAATTTTGTTAGGCCATAATGCTGATAAAGCTGGTTTATCAATATTTTCGATCATCTTAAGATTGAGTTTTGCTATAACCAATAAAGCTCCAGTGTTTCCTGCTGAGATTACTACATCAGATTTTTTTTCCTTAACACTTTGAATGGCTAACCACATACTAGTGTTTTTTCCACGCTTAGCACCTTCTAATGGACTGTCTGTACCCTTAACAATATCTGCAGTATGAATTATTTCAAAAGAAGTGTCAGATAGATCACTTTTGATATGTGGAAGAATTTTATCTTTATTTCCAAAAATTTGATAAAATGAATTTTTATTATTTTTAAAATGATGGTGAATACCATCAATAACTTTTTTTGGAGAACCATCTCCACCCATTGCATCAACTGCAATTTTGATTATTTTTTTCATTTAAAGATTGAAGTGCTTATTCCTTAGGATCTAAAACTTGTCTGCCTCTGTACATACCAGTTTTAAGATCAAGATGATGAGATAACCTGAATTCACCAGATTTTTTATCCTCAACAATATTTGTAGATTTGAACTTCATATTCTGAGCCCTTCTCATTCCAGTTCTTGACGGGGATTGTTTACGTTTTGGTACAGCCATAATAAAATTAGTGTTTAATTACACCTTTTATATAAGAATTCAAAGTATTATTTGTTAAATTTAACCTATATTTTTCAAAATAATCTGCCAAATAAGTACTATTTACAGCATTATCTAAAAATTTTTCTAAAATTTTACCTCTTGATTCTAGTTTCAATTCATCCCAGTCATTAATTTTATCAATCATTCCATAAAATAAATTTAAATAACCTTTCATTTTCTTGTTAATAGATTGATCACCATAACCTATCTCTCGTATACTCAATTCTAACTGTCTAAATATAAAATCATAAATTTCTTGTAATAGCTTTTTATCATTGTTTTCTTTATAAATTTTTAGAAAAAAAGCAAAATGTAATAAAAAAAAGATTAACCTATCAGAAAATGTGTCTTGACTTTCAAAGTCATTATATAGATCTTTATTTCTAGTTAATTTAACTAAATTATTGTAAATGTTTATGTACTTTGCATTCATGAATAAAATTTTAATATTAATAACACTATTTCTGATTACTTCAAATTGCACGTTAAAAAAAGTTGTAAATCACCATGGTGTACATTTTTTAGACAAAAAAAAAGATAAATTAATTGTTAATTCATCAAATAAAAATGATATTAAAAAACTACTTGGTCCACCGTTAACAACTAGTAAGTTTGATAATGATTTGTGGATTTATATTGAAAGAAAAAGTACAAAAAAATCTATAATTAAATTAGGAAAAAAAAAAATTATTGTTAACAATGTCCTTGTTTTAGAAATTGATAACAAAGGTTTGTTATTTAAGAAAGATTTTTACAATATAGATTCAATGAATAGAATAAAATATTCTAAAAATACAACAAATAGCGCTTATACAAAAAATACATTTGTATATGATTTTTTATCTAGTATGAGACAAAAAATTAATGACCCTTTGGGGAAAAGAAAAAAAAATTAACCCGCTATTACTGCTAACAATAATAAAGCTACAATGTTAGTAATTTTAATCATTGGGTTTACAGCAGGGCCAGCAGTGTCTTTATACGGGTCTCCTACAGTATCACCAGTTACAGCAGCTTTATGTGCTTCAGAACCTTTTCCACCATGATTTCCATCTTCAATATATTTTTTAGCATTATCCCAAGCACCGCCACCAGCCGTCATTGAAACAGCAACAAATAGTCCTGTAATAATAACTCCTAACAACATAGCACCAACTGAAGCCAATGCTTCAGCTTGACCTCCAATAGGTAGAATTACAAAATATAAAACTATTGGTGATAGAACGGGTAACAAAGAAGGTATTACCATCTCTTTAATTGCAGCTTGAGTTAATAAATCAACAAGTTTTGCATAATCAGGTTTTTGTGTACCCTTCATTATACCTGGAAACTTTTTAAATTGTCTTCTCACTTCAACAACAACAGCTCCGCCTGCTCTTCCAACTGCTTGCATCCCCATTGATCCAAATAAATAAGGGAGCATTCCACCAATTAATAAACCAACTACTACGTAGGGATTAGTTAGGTCAAAAGTAACAACTATTCCTTCCAATTTAGATCCTGCCGTACCAGAAAAATGTTTAATATCCTCGACGTAAGCTGCAAATAAAACTAATGCACCTAATCCTGCTGAACCAATCGCGTAACCTTTAGTAACAGCTTTAGTTGTATTACCTACCGCATCTAATGCATCGGTAGTTTTTCTAACATTATTTGGTAATTTAGCCATTTCAGCAATACCACCAGCATTGTCAGTTACAGGACCATAAGCGTCAAGAGCAACAACCATTCCAGCTAAAGCTAACATTGTAGTAACAGAAATTGCAATACCATAAAGGCCAGCAATAGAGTTTGTGGCTAAAATTCCAGCAACAATAATTAATGCCGGAATAGCTGTGGCTTCCATAGAAACAGCTAGTCCTTGAATAACATTCGTTCCATGTCCAGTAGTTGAAGATTTAGCAATACTTCTAACTGGTCTGTATTCAGTTCCAGTATAGTATTCAGTAATCCAGATTAATAAACCTGTGATAACTAAACCAATTATTCCACAATAATATAAACTCATACCAGTAAAAGTTTTACCATTAACAGTATATTCACTTGCAAAACCAATTACATAATCAGTCACTGGGTATAAAATCATTAGAGAAGTAACAGCAGAAACAACAAATCCTTTATATAAAGCATTCATAACGTTTTTACTTTTTCCAAGTTTAACAAAGAAAGTTCCTAAAATTGATGTTAGAATACAAGCACCACCGATTGTTAAAGGATAGATCATCATATTCATATCACCTACAAAAAATATAGAGGACAAAACCATTGTTGCAACAATTGTTACAGCGTAAGTTTCAAATAAATCTGCTGCCATACCAGCACAATCACCAACATTATCTCCAACATTATCAGCTATTACTGCTGGGTTTCTAGGATCATCCTCAGGTATTCCAGCTTCAACTTTACCAACTAAGTCAGCTCCAACATCAGCACCTTTTGTAAAAATTCCACCACCTAATCTAGCAAAAATTGATATTAGTGAAGCACCAAAACCTAATGCAACTAATGCATTAACAACCTCTCTATCAGCAACACCCATTCTTAATAAAATATAATAATAAACTGCTATAGCTAGTAAAGCTAAACCAGCAACAAGCATTCCTGTGACAGCACCTGATTTAAAAGCTACAGCAAGTCCACTTGCTAAACCTTTTCTAGAAGCTTCAGCCGTTCTAACATTAGCTTGAACCGAAACTAACATCCCAACGTAACCAGCTATTCCAGATAGTGTTGCACCAATAAAGTAACCAAGACCAACTAATGGACTAAACACCCAACAAATAATAACTAAAACAACAACACCAACCACGGCTATTGTTTTATATTGTCTTGTCAAATAGGCTTTAGCACCAATTTGGATTGCAGATGCAATTTCTTGCATTTTAGCATTTCCAGCACTTAAATTAAGAATATTTAAACCAGTAAAAAAACCATAAACGATTGCAAGTGATCCTGCTGCTATGGTGTAAAGTAATATTGTTTCAATAAGTGAGTTCATGATGCCTTTTTAGTTGTTTGGTTGTTAAAATTTTATTATTTAAAGTCCGGACAATACAAAAAAAGCAATAAAAGGCAATATTTAACTTACTAAAAATTATGAAAATAACCCTTGTTTTTAAGGCTAATTCTTACATTTTTCTCATCAACAATGGATGATTTTATAACATTACTTTGAATCGAGCCAATTTTTGTAAGCTTAACTCTATAATTTGCAGCTATTTTTTTTATGATTCTTGACTTATTTTTTGAGGCTGTAAATAAGACCTGATAATCATCACCGTTAGAAACATAGTTAATTTTAGTGAGCTTTTTAAAATCTAGTACTTTTTTAAGATTGTTTGAAATTGGAATGTCTTTTAAAGAAAGTTTGTAAGACAATTTTTGATTATTAATCATTTTGCCAAGGTCAGCTAATAGTCCATCAGAAATATCAATTGAAGTATTCGCAAATTTTTTAATTTGGTCTGTTAATTTTAATTGAATATCAGGCATAAAATACTGGTTAATAAAATATTTTTTTAATTTACGATTAAGTTTAAATCTATTTTTTAAAACTAATAAACCTAAATAACTATCACCTAAATTTCCAGAAACATAAATATCATCGTTAATTTTAGCTTTGTTTCTATAAACTATATTGTTAGAAAAACCAATTGAGGTAATTGTAAAGCTCAATTTATTTGAAAATACTGTATCACCACCACTTAAAATTATCTTATATTTATTTTGTTCTTGGTTAAGTGATTTACTAATTTTTGATAAATTAGATTTAGAAAAACTTTTTTTGTTACCAGATCCAGAAATAAAATAATATTTTGGCTTAACACCTTTGCAAACTAGATCTGATATGGATGATCTAATTATCTTTTTAATAACTAGGTCAGGTTTTTTAAAATCTAAAAAATGGTTTCCTTCAGTATATGTATCAACTGAAACCACTAATCTGTTTTTTTTATCAAAAAAAACATCATCATTTAAATTTAAAGAACTATGAGATTTTTTAGAAAGTTTTTGAAAATAATTTTTTATTAATTCAAATTCATGCATTAGTAGTTCTTATTTTTTTAGCTATTTTATCCAATATAGCATTCAAATATTTTGTTTGCCCATCTTCTAAAAAAAAATTTGATGCATCAAGATATTCTTTAATAATTATTTTTGTAGAGATTTTTGGTTTATATAAAAACTCGAATATAGCTGATTTGACAATAACTTGAAAAACCTTGTCTAAATTAGTTAATTGAATGTCTTCACTTAAATATTTTTTAACCTCTTCTTTGATCACTTCATCTCTTTCTATGGTGCCTAAAACTACATCTTTAATAAACTTTTTAAATCTATGTTTGGGGAAAGTTAAATCTGTGTCATTATTAAAAAAATTACCATACAATTTTTGGATAATTATAACTCTTGGACTTTGGTTGGGATTATATGGAGTTCTCATTTTTATTGGATTAAGACAGATATAACAGCTTGAGCAGCTTCTCTCCCTTTTTTCTTTCTAGCTATGGCCTGGCGCATATTTAAACAGGTAATAATTCCGTTACCGATAGGTTTTTTGTTTTCTATAGATAGTTTCATTATCCCATCAGTTGAAGCATGAGAAATAAAATCAAAGTGTGGTGTTTGACCTTTTATAACGCATCCAAGAGCTAAAAAAGCATCATATTTTTTAATATTTTTTGAAATTGTGACTGGTATTTCAAAAACACCTGGAACGCTGACAACTTTAATTAAACTAGATTTTGGTAATACGGATATCGCACTATTAAGTAAGCCTTTAGATATGTCTTTATAATAATCAGCAATAACTATTAAGAATTTTTTTTTCATTAAATGATTTCCTGTTTGATGATCTTTATATCATAACCTTCTAAACCAATAACTTTTTTAAGAGATTTAGTAATTAATATCATATTCTTAATCTTTAAATCTTTGATTATCTGAGCACCAATACCGTAATTTCTTATAAGTTTATCATTTCCCTTTTTATAAAAATCTTTATTTTTATAATCTTTGAGAGTCTGTGTAACAGATCTTAAGTTTGTATCCTTTATAAATACTAAAACACAGTTATTAAATTTCTTGAAATAATTTAAAGTTTTATTAAATGAATTTGGTAATTGCTGATTAATTAAATAATTTTGAACTACATTTGAAGAAATTACTCTAACTCTTGGCACTACACCTTTTTTAATATTTCCTTTAATTAACGCGAAATGCTCAGATCCATCTAAAAGATTTTCATAAATTCTAATTTTATATTTTTGATTTTTAACTTCAATATCAGATTGCTTTTTTAGTTTAATTAATTTTTCTTTTTTTAAACGGTAAGCAATAAGATCCTCTATCTTACCAATCTTTAAATTATGTTTTTTTGCAAAATTGAATAGATCTTGCCCTTTTGCCATTGTTCCATCTTCATTCATTATTTCACAAATGACTGCTGAATTATTTTTTTTAGCTAACTTAGAAATATCGACAGATGCCTCTGTATGACCAGCTCTTACAAGGACCCCACCGTCCTTAGCAATAATTGGGAAAATGTGTCCAGGAGATACAATTTCTTTTTTATTTACATTTTTTTTTGATGCAATTTTTATAGTTTTGGCTCTATCCTTTGCGGATATACCAGTCGTTATTCCTTTTTTAGCCTCGATTGATACAGTAAAAGCAGTTTTATTTCTTGATTGATTCACAGGTGACATTAAAGATAAATTCAACCTCTTAGCTTGAACACTGTCCATTGCTAAACAAATTAAACCACGACCAAACTTTGCCATAAAATTTATATTTGTAGAATTAGAATCTGTTGTTGAGATTATTAAATCACCTTCATTTTCTCTTTTTTCATCATCAACTAAGATGAACATTCCACCTTTTTTTGCAATATTAATAATGCTTTCGATGGGTGTGTAATTATTTTTTTTCATTAAAATAATTTCTAACGTATTTAGATAGGATATCTATCTCTATATTAACTAGGCTACTTTTTTTTAGTGTTGATAAATTTGTGAGCTTAAAAGTATGTGGAATAACCCATATCTGAAAACCTTTTTTGGTTAACTTGGAAATAGTAAGAGAGATACCATTTATACAAACTGATGCTTTTTCTATTAAATTTGTTCTCTCTTTTTTAACAATATCAAATTCAAATAAATAGGATTTATCAATAATCTTAATATTTGAAATTTTACCTACGGTATCTATATGGCCTTGGCAAATATGACCTGATATTTTTTGACCATATTTTAGTGGTAATTCAAGATTGATCTTATCTTTTATTTTTAAAAACTTAAATTTTGACCTTTGTATAGTTTCATCCGAAAGGTAGAATTCCATTTCTTTTCCTGTAATTGTTATTAATGTTAAACAAACACCGTCACATGAAACAGAAACACCTATATCTTTACTTGATAGTTTCAAGTTAGATTTAACAAAAATATTAATACCTTTGGGTCTCTTTTTAATTTTTGTAATAAGCCCTTGATTAAATATTATTCCATTAAACATATTATTTCTTATAGAGTGTAATTGAGTCTTTTCCTAATTGCGTATTAATTTTACTTTTATTTCTATATTTTTGTGTCAGATCTTTAAAGCCGTTAAAGTCTTTATAAGGTACTAATTTTGATAAAATTTTTTGGCTTTTAAATAAAAAAAATTGATTAAATAATTTCTTTTTTAAAATACTTTTGGTTAGATCATTACCACCTTCCACAAGTAGATTTCTACATCCTAAACTATACAGTTTCTTTAGAACTGACTTAAGATCAAATTTATTGTTTTTTGATAAATTAGATTTTATTAACTGAATTCCATTTTTTTTAAATATTGAAATCTTAGACCTATTAGCTTTTTTATAAAAAATAATAGTATTATTTTTATTAGCAGTTCTAAAAATATGAGTATTGGTCTTCATCTCCAAATTATTATCTAAAATAATTCTTATTGGTGAAAATTTATGTAGACCTTCAAGTCTACAATTTAATTTAGGATTATCTTCATTTAAGGTTTTATATGTAATCATCAATGAATCATTCTTATATCTTAAAAAATGTGTCAATTTATCTGAATGTACATCTGTAATTCTTTTGGTCCCTTTACTATAAATTAAATTATTTTTTGATACGGCAATTTTACCAGTTACATAAGGCATCTTATTTTTTCTATTAAAAAAATAAGGCTTATAAAAATTATTTACCTTTTCTTTGAGTAAACCTTTTTTAACAATAATATCTTCTAACAATAATATCTTAAAACTTTTTCCTTTAACTTTATTATCCACATCATCTATCGAATAAATAACTTTATTTATCTTATTTTTAATAATTTCTTTGGTACAAGGTGGTGTTAGGCCGTAATGATTACAGGGCTCAAGCGTTACATACATTGTGGAACCTTCTAAAGGATCAGTAGAATTCTTGATTGCATTGTATTCGGCGTGTGGTCTTCCATTATAACCAGTTTGACCAATTGAAATAATCTGATCATTATTAACAATTACACAACCCACTGAAGGATTTTCACCTGTAAGACCATGACGAGCACGTGCTAAAGTTAATGCAAGACTCATATATATTTTGTCTTTTTTTGAAAATTTATCTTTTCTTATAGACATCTAATTTGTCAACAAATTGTACAAAATCTTTTTCTTCTCTAAAATTTCTGTAAACAGATGCAAATCTTACGTAAGCAACTGGATCAAGTTCTTTTAATCCTTCCATAACCATAGTTCCAATAATGCTAGATGGAATTTCACTTTGACCAAGCTCCTCTAGTGCTCTTGAGGTTTTGCTTATAAATTTTTCCGCTGTTTCAGTGTCAATGGGTCTCTTCTTGAGAGATATATAAATTGATTTTGATAGTTTATCTCGGTCAAAAGATGATTTTCTTCCATTCTTTTTAACTACCATTATTTCTCTGAATTGAACTCTTTCAAAGGTAGTAAATCTTCCACCACATACACACAATCTTCTTCTTCTTATTGCGGTTCCATCTTCTGTGGGTCTAGAATCGACAACTGATGTTTCACCTTTTTTACAAATTGAACAAATCATTTATTTTAAATTTTTGTAAATTGGAAAAAAAGATGTAAGCACTACAACTTCATTTCTAACTTCCTCTTCAATCTTACTATTATCTTCGGGGTTCTCTGATAAACCCTTAACAACTTTTGTAATTAGTTCACCCACTTTTTGGAACTCTTTCAAGCCGAAACCTCTTGTTGTTGCTGCTTGAGTTCCAAGTCTTATACCTGAGGTAATCATTGGTTTTTCTGAATCAAAGGGAATTCCATTCTTGTTACATGTAATGAAGGCTCTCGAAAGACTTTCAGCAGCCAAATTTCCTTTAACGTTAAAGGGTCTCAAGTCAACCAACATTAAGTGTGTGTCTGTTCCACCAGAATAAATTTTAAATCCATTATTTTTAAGTGTCTCTGATAATATCTTTGCATTATCTAAAACTGATTTAATGTAATCTTTAAAATCCGGTCTTAATGCCTCTAAAAATCCTGCAGCCTTAGCCGCGATTACATGCATCAATGGTCCACCTTGATAACCAGGGAATACCGCTGTATTGAATTTTTTTGCAAGATCTTCATGATTGGTTAAAATAATTCCACCTCTTGCGCTTCTAAATACTTTATGAGTTGTTGATGTAACTACGTGTGCATATTCACAAGGGTTAGGATAACCCTTACCAGCAACTAAACCTGAAAAGTGTGCCATGTCTACCATGAGATATGCTCCGACTTTATCAGCTATTTCTCTAAATCTCTTAAAATCAATCACTCTTGAATAAGCACTTCCACCACAAATTATAAGTTTTGGTTTGTGTTCTAGTGCAAGTTTTTCAACATTATCATAATCAATAAGTTCTGATTCCTTATCGACATCATATCCTATTGGATTAAACCATTTACCTGACATTGAAATTTTTAATCCATGTGTGATGTGTCCACCAGAGTTTAAGCTCATGCCCATAAATGTATCACCAGGATTTAGTAATGCTAAAAACACAGCTCCGTTTGCTTGAGCTCCAGAATGAGGTTGTGCATTAGCAAATTTACAATCAAATAGCTTTTTTAATCTTTCAATTGCTAAGTTTTCTGCAACATCGACATGCTCGCAACCATTATAATATCTTTTGCCAGGATAACCTTCAGCATATTTGTTTGTTAAAATTGATCCCTGAGCCTCTAATACAGCTTGAGAAACAATATTTTCAGATGCTATTAATTCTATATGTTGCTGCTGTCTTTTTAATTCATCACTGATAGCTTTATATAACTCTGGGTCTGTTTTTGATAAACCATCTTCAAAAAAACTTTGATATTGATCGTTTAAATAATTTTTCTCACTTGACATAATTAAATTTTTTTAATTCTTTTTAAGTGTCTTCCACCTTCAAATTTTGTATTTAAAAAAACACTGACACAATTTAAAGCATTTTTTTCTGTAAGCAGTCTTGAACCTAATGTAATGATATTTGCATCATTATGCAATCTTGATAATTTTGTAGATTTTAAATTAAAACATTGAGCAGCACGTATATTTTTATGTCTATTTGCCACAATATTCATACCTATGCCAGAACCACAAATTAGTATACCGGCATGATTATTGTTAGTTTTAACTTTTTTAGCTATTTTGTGTGCATAATCTGGATAATCAACTTTATCACTGTTGAAAGGGCCTAAGTCTGTGTATTTAATTTTTTTTTTATCTAGGTGATGTTTAATATTTTCTTTTAATTTATAACCAGCATGGTCAGATGATAAAAATATTTTTTTCAAACTAGTTAAACTTATAATCTAAAACACACGCTACTAAGTGAATTCTATTTTCTTCACCACCATTAAAAGCATTGTGATATTTTGTATTATTAGTAACCCATACAGATCCATCTGCAGGCATATGTTTGGCCACATGATCTACAACCATGATAGCTCCAGGATTAGTAATTATTGGAATATGCAATCTTGGCTCCGGATCTCTGTGCCAACTTAATGTAGATCTTGGTTCTTTTAACAAAATTCTTACCCTACCTAATTTATATTTTGAAGAAAGTGTATCAAATACCTCTTTAAAGTAAGTATTTTCATAATCTTTTATAAATTCAGAATACGCAGACTCGTCTACCTGAACATCTCTCGAAACTTCTTTGCCTGACTTGTCTGGCTTAGTCCAATAAACGCCTCTAGCCTTACTTCCCTTTACAGAATCTGGATCACCAGGAATTTGTGTTAAAGAAATGGCACCAAAATGAGCTATACCACCGCCATCATCAAATTTTTTAGTTTGAACAATCTGGTTGTAAGCTTCTTGCAATTTAGCAATATCAAACTTGATATTTTGTTTCTGAAAGTCACTAAAATCTAAAATTTTTTCTTCTTTTTTTAGACCTAAATCTACAATATTTTTATATTCATTACCCATGCAGTTTGTTTTTTATCAATTTTAATATATATTTGTATAATACATTTGTCGCATTTTAAAAATAGATTAAAACATGATTACAGGTAATTATCCCAACTTAAGACTTAGAAGAAGTCGAAAAAATGATTGGTCTAGAAGGTTAATTCAAGAAAATAGCCTTTCAGCAAGTGATTTTATATTACCTATATTTCTAATAGATGGAAAAAATACAAAGCAATTAATCAAAACAATGCCTGATGTCTACAGATATACTATAGATAAACTTGGAATAATTGTTGATAGAGCAATAAAAAATAAAATACCTATGGTTGCATTGTTTCCTCATACAAAACAAACATTAAAAAATAAGATTGGAACAGAAGCGTTAAATGAAGACAACCTTGTATGTAAAGCTATTCAGTATATTAAAAAAAAGTATAAAAATGAAATAGGCATTATGTGCGATGTAGCCTTAGACCCTTACACTTCACATGGGCATGATGGATTGTTAAAATCAGGTTATGTTTTAAACGATGAAACTATTAAAGTTTTAATTGATCAATCATTGTTACAGGCTCAAATTGGTTGCGATGTGCTGGCACCCTCAGATATGATGGATGGAAGAATTGGTAAAATAAGAAAGGCCTTAGATAAAGAGGGTCACGAATTGGTTCAAATACTCTCGTATGCTGTTAAGTATGCTTCAAGCTTTTATGGACCTTTCAGGGATGCTGTAGGTTCAAAGGGTTTATTGAAAGGTAATAAAAAAAATTATCAAATGGACTTTAGAAATAGCAATGAAGCAATTAGAGAGGTTGCATTAGATATCAAAGAAGGTGCTGACATGGTCATGGTTAAACCTGGAATGCCATATCTAGATATTATTAAAACTGTTAAAGATAATTTTAAAATTCCAGTATTAGCATATCAGGTGTCTGGTGAATATAGTCTTCTGAGTAATAGTATCAAAAAAGGTTTAATAGATAAAAACTGTATTTTAGAGAGCTTAATCTCATTTAAAAGAGCTGGAGCAAGTGCAATAGTTAGTTATTATGCAGACAGAATAAATAACCTAATCAAATAAAATTATTTTAAAAGGCTGAGGAAATGAGTTCGAGAACTTGGAAGATTAATATTGTTTGGCTTTAAAATACTTTTTTCAAGATAGTCAGTAACAAGCTTTAAACCTTTTAGTAAAACTTTTAAATCAACATTTTTATAATTTTTATCTATTAAAAAGTTTGGAATAATTTTTTTTTCAGTTGATGACTTAACAAAATAATTAACCTTCTCATCAATAATTTCTTTTTCTACTAAGTTTTTTAATTCAAGATCATAACCTAATAATCTAAGTAACTCTAATTCCCAAAAGATATACTCCTGGATCCAATTATCAAAAGTTAGTATCTGAAAAAACTTATCAATTAAAAGAAAGATTTCTTTATTAGATTGAGCTTCAGCAGTAAGAAGTTTAATCATATTCATTGCTGATGTAATGCAGGATAGTTTTTGATTTTCATCAAAATAAAGTGGAGTTAAAGCTTTTACAATTTCTATTTTGAAATAGCCAATTCTAGTTGAGTTTTTGACATTATAGTTTACATGAATCTTATTACCAATTTGTAAATAGTTTTTTATCTTTTTTGATGTTCCACCAAAGATTATACCAGATATTTTTCCATAATTTTCAGTAAAGACCTCTGCAATAATTGAATTTTCACTATATCTATTTTTAGAAATTAAATAAGCGTTGTCATCCCAATTCATTTTATTGAAATACCCTCATAGCATAGAGATGCAGCGTCTTGTTCGGCATCTTTTTTTGATACTCCTTCACCAGCAAAAAATTTAGTGTCTTTTAATTTAACGGCAACTTTGAATAATGGTTTATGTCTAGGACCTGTATTAGATATCAATTTATAAATGGGTAATATTTTAAAGGTTTTTAATGAATATTCTTGAAGTTTTGTCTTAGCATCAATTTGGGTTACAACACTAGCTCTTATGTGCTCACTCCAAAGGTTTAGAACAAATTTTTCAGTAAAATTTAGTCCTTTATCAAGATAAATAGCACCGATTAGTGCCTCTAAACAATCTGCTACTATCTTGTCTTCTATTATAATTTTTTTGTTTTTTGGATTAAAAACTAAAATATATTTTTCTAATTCAATTTTTTTTGCAATTTCTAAACATTTTTTTTTATTTACTAATGATGCAAATTTCTTATCTAATATTCCCTCTCTTTCTTCTGGGTAAATTTCTAGTAATTTCTTTGCAATAATTAATCCTAAAACTCTATCTCCCAAAAATTCAATTTTTTCATTATTATTTTTTGAATCATAACTCTTATGAGTTAAACTTTTTGTTAAAATAGTAGGATCAGTAAGTTTAAGTTCTAATTTTTTGTCAAGATTTATAGAAGTAAATTTCATCAATTAATTCTCTTAAAAAATCTATCAAATCTAATTGTTTTATGCCATTTCCAAAAAGAAAAAATGCTAGCAATTCTAAAATCAGATGAGAAAAAAATAAATTGAGCCTTACCTACTAAATTATCTTCATGAACATAACCCACACTGGTTAAATATCTACTATCTTTTGAGCAATCTCTGTTGTCTCCCAAAAAGAAATAATGTTTTTCAGGAACTTTGAAAATATCAGAATTTTGAAAACTATAGTTTTTTAGATATACAGTATTATGAATTTTTCCGTTGGATAATCTCTCCTCAAATGTATTAACTTCGATAGTTTGTTTGCCGCAATAAATAATATCAGTTTTGGAAATTCTAGATTTTAATATTTGATTGTTATTTAAAAATATATCACCGTTAATAAACTGAATACTGTCTCCGGGCAAACCTATCAATCGTTTAATGTAATCAGTTCTATTATCTGCTGGTGTTTTAAAGACTATCACATCGCCAGTTTTTGGCAAATTTGAGAATATCCTACCTTTAATAACTGGCGGGCTAAATGGAAACGAGTGCTTAGAATATCCATATGAATATTTTGTAACAAACAACCTGTCACCAATTAATAAAGTTGGTTCCATTGAAGATGAAGGAATATAAAAAGGTTGAATAAAAATAGATCTTATAACAATAGCTATAACTAATGCATAAAAAATTGTTTTGATATTCTCGATTATAATATTTCTATCTATATTCATTTTTTTTGTAAAATAACGTAGGCAATAGAATATTTTTTTTCATCAGAAATTGATAGAAAGAAATTAAAGGAAGATACTTTAAATTCTTTTTTAATAATTTTTTTTATCTTTTCATTAATTTTAAATGATGGCTTACCAAGTTTATCGTTGATTATAGATATATCTTTAAAATTAAGATTATTTCTAAAGCCAGTTCCAACAGATTTAGCAAAAGCTTCTTTAGCAGCAAATCTTTTTGAGTAATAGCTTTTTTTATCCTTTAATTTTTTTGCAATTAAAATTTCTGAATTAGAAAATATACGTTTAATAAAGAGTTTAGTTTTTAATAATTTAGCAATTCTAGAATTTTCAACAATATCCACACCTAAGCCTAATATTTTCATTTCTATTTATTAGATATTTTTTTAAACCTTTTAATCGTATTTTTAAGACCATGAATTATAGATTCACCTATAATGAAATGTCCTATGTTAAATTCTTCGATTTCCTTGAGTTTAGATAAAATTGTAGTAGTTTTATAATCTAGCCCATGTCCAGCATGGACTTCTAGGCCAATTTTTTTTGCAACCTCACAGCATTTCTTAATTTTCTTATATTCATTAGTGTAATTTTTTTTGCTCTTAATTAAATCTGAAATTTTTCCAGTATGAAGTTCTATACAATCTGCATTTAATTCTTTAGCAATTTTTATATCTTTTAAATTAGGGTCAATAAATAGGCTGGTTCTAATCTTTTTTTTTTTGAATTTTTTGATGATTTTTTTAATTTTATTCAGGTTTTTTGATAGATTTAAACCACCCTCTGTAGTGACTTCTTTTCTTTTTTCTGGAACAATACAGATAAAACTAGGTTTATTTTTCAGGGCTATTTTTAAGATCTCTTCATTTAATGAAATTTCTAAATTGGTTATAATTTTTTTATTTTTACAAATCTCAATTACATCTGAATCTCTTATATGTCTTCTATCTTCTCTTAAATGTATTGTAATTGAGTGAGCGCCACATTCCATTGCATATTTTGCTATAGATACTGGATCGGGATGTGATGAGCCTCTTGCATTTCTAACTGTTGCCACGTGGTCTATATTAACGCCTAATCTTTTCATTTTATGAATCTGCTTCCAGGTACTGTAATGGGTGTATTTTTAAGTGCTTCTGGAAGTTCATTCTCTTTAAATGTAGGTACGTCTATTTTTAGATGCGATATAATATTTTTTTTTATCTTTAATGTCTTTTTAGTTGATCTATCTATGATGGATGCAAACCCTACAAGCTTAGCTCCTACATCTGTAATCAATTTAACACATTCTAAACTTGATTTACCTGTTGTTATAACATCTTCAACAATAATAACTTTTGACCCCTTTTTAATATGAAAACCTCTTCTTAATTTAAATTTACCATCAACTCTTTCACAAAATATAGTTTCTTTTTTTAATAATTTTCCGATTTCATAACCAATAATAACCCCTCCCATTGCTGGTGCTAAGATTAAGTCTACAGACTTAAATTTTTTTTTAATTTTATTTGCTAGGGAAGAGCAAATATCTTTTGCTAAATGCGGAAAGCTTAATAGTTTTGCACATTGAATATATTTAGCAGAGTGTAAACCTGACGATAGAACAAAATGTCCCTCTAGAAGTGCGTTAGTTTTTTTTAAAATATTTAAAGATTTTTTGTGTGAAAGCATTACGTTCTTTTAACCAGTTATCCTCGTGTCTAATGATTTTAAATTTTATCTCCTTTTGTTTTAACTCACTGATAAAATTTGTAAAGTTCTTCAGGTCTCTTATAATTAGATTAAACTTAAAATTAATATATTCTTTAGACTTTTCTTTCATTTCAACGCTAGATATGTTTAAACTGTGAGAACCAAGTAAGGTAGTAATTTCTCCTAATTTTCCAGGTTTATCTGGCAAAGAAATCCATAATGTGGTGTTATATTTTTTAATTCTTTGAGCTTTTTCTTCTCCTTTTTTATACCAATATTTTCTGATTGCAGACCTTGCTTTTCCTGTTTTTGT
>Ga0209383_1000335_pt1 | contig 34341 bp, 29 predicted proteins | sample CoawatmetaG02DNA_FD_187510 | JGI IMG/M metagenome (GOLD analysis project Ga0209383, IMG submission 187510) | Marine microbial communities from the West Antarctic Peninsula - Coastal water metaG029-DNA (SPAdes) (version 2) | ecosystem: Environmental > Aquatic > Marine > Coastal ... | reverse complement strand
TGCATTTCTTGGATTTGCAAATTTTTCCCTAAGGCTTTCAAAGTCACTATTTCGAATAAAAACCTCTCCTCTTATATCAATTTCTTCAGGAAAATTTTTTTTTAAGATTTTTTTAGGTATATCGTTAATTGTTGCAAGGTTTAATGTTATATCCTCGCCTTCCTTACCATCGCCTCTTGATAATCCTTTAATAAATTCTCCATTTTTATAGATTAAAGATGCTGAAATACCATCTATCTTTGGTTCTGTACTATATGTAATTTTAAAGTTTTTTTGTTCTGATATGAAATTTAAAATTCTTTTTTCAAAATTTAGCAGATCACCTTCACTGAATGCATTTGCCAATGAAAGCATTGGAGCTCGATGCAAAGCTTTTTTGAAATTTTTTGATGGTTTATAACCTATGGTTTTTGATGGAGAATTACTTGATTTAAGAAAATCGTATTTTTTTTCTAGTTGTAGAATATCTTTTTTTAATTCATCATATTCTTCATCGGTTACAAGAGAACTGCTCTTTTCAAAATAATTTTTGTTATAATTGCTTAATAACTTTATTTTTTTTTTATATTGAGTTTCTAGTTCTTTATTATTCATCTCATTCAAATAGAGATTTAAATTTTTTTAAAACAATATTGTTTTCTTTTTTTATCTTATCTCTTTTATTTTTTTCATAGGTTTTATTAAAAATGCTATAAGATTTTTTATACCATTCAGATGATTTATAATTGTAAGCTAAAAGATTAGCATATTTTTTAGCTTCTTCTTCAAGTCCCAGAATATAATGAATCTCAACCAATCTATGAAGTGCCTCCTCAATATAAATTGTTGTATCATAATTATCAACCACTTCTCTAAATCTATTAATTGCAGCAACCCATTTTTTTTTATCAAAATAATACCGTGCTATATAAATTTCTTTAGCTGCTAAGATGTCATTAATTAAATCAATCTTAAAAGAAGAGTCTACGGCATAATCTGTATTGGGATATTTTTTAATAACATTTAAAAATGCTTTTTTTGCATCACTAATTGATTGTAAATCTTTCTTTTCATCTATAATTTGTTCATAATATGAAAGAGCAAGCATATATTCCACATAATTTAGGTTTTTATGCTTGGGATAAACTCTAACAAATCTTTTTAACTCTGCTACTGCATCACCATAATAATCTTGGGAGTAATATGAATATGCTGCCATGATTGAAGCTTTTGGTGCTGACTGAGATTGTGGATATAAAATTTCTGCTTCATTAAATTTCTTTGCAGCAAACAAAACGTCTCCTTGTTTTAATGCTTCCAATCCTTTCTTGTAAGCTTCACTCATTTGTGACTCTAAACTTTTTTCACTTATAACAGATTCTTTAACAACATCTTTTGAGCATGAAATACAAATTACGAGTATTGAAACGAAATATAATAACTTACTATTCAACATGTTAAATTATAACCTTATTTTTTCTATTTTAAAATATCTCTTTAAACTATGCTATTGATCTTAATAGGTTTTTATTAATAAGAGTGTGTGGAAGATTTTTTTCTTTAATTTCAATTATTGAAAAATTATCTTTATTTTGAAAAACTTTTCTTAGCAATTGATTTGTTAAATAATGGCCTCCCTGAGAACAAGTGACTCCTGCCACAATCCTATAACCACTAGTATATAAATCTCCTATGCAATCTAATATTTTGTGATTAACAAACTCTTTATCATTTCGTAAACCTTCTGGATTTAATATTTGATTGTCTTTAACAACAATTGCATTATCTAAGCTGCCACCTTTTGCTAAACCATTCTTTTTTATCAATTCAATATCCTCAAATAAACAAAATGTTCTTGAATTATAAATATCTGTTAAATCATCTTCAAATACTTTAATTTTATTTCTCTGATTTCCAATAATTTCATTTTTATATTTAAGTTCAAAATCTATATCAAGACTTAGTGTTGAGGGTTGAATTGAAATAAACCTTTCACCATCTGAATATTCAATTTTATTATTTATTTTAATAATTTTAATTGGTGCCTCACTTACTTTTATTCCAGATAATATAATTTTTTGAATAAACTCTTTTGCTGAGCCGTCAAGAATTGGGACTTCTTCATTGTCAATTTCTATTAATGCGTTATCAATACCCAAACCAAATAATGCACCCATTAAATGTTCTATCGTTGATATTTTAACACCAAATTGATTTTCAATAGTTGTATTTAAAGATGTATTGGTAACATTCATAAAATTTGGATAGACTAAATTATCATTTTTTAAGTCTACTCTTTTAAAAACAATACCAAAATTAGGTTCAGCTGGTTTGATGCAAACATTTACATCTAATCCACTATGAAGAGCTACACCACCAAATGAAACGTTATTTTTAATTGTTTTTTGAGTTAAATATGACACGTGAAACTTTTAATTTGGTTTCACTTAATTTTAAAAACAACAAATATTACCAGAAAAAACAATTTTAACTGAATAGTTGAAAAAATTTTTCAAAAAAACCCTTATTTTCAATACTTTTTGGGACCAAGATAACTTCATTGTAGTTATGGCCATTTTTTAATTTATAAGCCATCAACGATAATTCAATATTATCATCGTCAAAGAAATTTTTAATATAATTTCCACACATATATTGAGTGATCTTTATTTGATATTTTTCCAAAAGCTTGTCAAATATAAAAGTTAAATCATTTGAAATAGATACAAAATTTACCTGTATACATAAATGATTACTATTTAAATTATCAACAAATGAGGAAAGTTTTTTTCCATTTACAATATAATTGACAACAATCATATGCATAATACTTTTCTCTTGATAATTTTCTTTAAATAAATCTTTAAGTTCTGTTAAATTGTTTTCTAAATATTTTTGATTTATAGAGTTTGCATAATTTTTTTTTTTTATTGAAATATTAACATTTAAACTTTCATCACTTTCTATTATTAAAATAATATTTCTAATAAAATTTCCAACTAATTTTTCTATTTTATAAATATTTTCATCAAGAAATTTTGACAAGTGATTTAAATCATTAAAATCAAATTTATTATAAGCTTTTAATTGTTCTATATATATATTTTCTAGCTTTTTTTTATCAAATACAAAAATTTGATATCTATTTTTAGAAATATAGAGAAAAGTTTCAAAATCTGTTTCTTCAATCATTTAAAATAATTTGATTCTTAATTCTTGCATCTATAATTTTAATATCTTTAAATTCATTACTATGCAAAAAATCTAAGACTAAATTTAAAGACTCTTTAGTATAGTTGTTAGATAGTTTTATAATTATATTATTTCTAAACTCTAAATCCCATCTTTTTGATGAAAAAAAATATACATTTTTAATTTCATCATATGAAATTTTAGATAGATCAATGATTTTTTTAAAATTTAAAAATTCATTAATATCAGGATTTCCAAAAATAAATGGTAATTGATTATTTGAATATTCATTTTTAGAAAGTTTTCCGTTGGAGCCTACAAGAAATATTTTTCCATCATTACTTATCCTTGCTAAAAATTTAGTTTTTTTGATTTTAATGTCAAGAGAAGATGGATATCTTTTAAAAATATCATGTTTTTCTACTAAACTATTTAAACCAATTTGATTATCAATTTCATTTCTGTCAATTAAAAAAATATTTTCTAAATTTAAATCCTTAATTTCTTTCAACAAAATTGTGTTATCAATATCACTCAGTCCAACAATATTTATATCTTTAATTTCTTTAAATCTAAGATTGTTCAGACCGACATTGTTTATTGAACCAACCAAGAGTAATAAAAAAAAATAAATTAAAATTTTTTTACTTTTTCGTTGATGCATCTTTTAAAAGCCATTCAATTAATTCAATAAAACTTATTCCCTTATAAGCTGCTATTTCAGGGACAAGAGATAGTTTGGTCATTCCAGGTTGGGTATTAATTTCTAATAACTGAAACTTATTTTTGTAAAATTTAAAATCTGACCTAGTTACACCTCCACATCCTATAACCTTATGTGCCTTAAGTGCAATATTCATAACTTCATCTAATTTATTATTTGATAATTCAACAGGAATAATATGCTGCGTTTTAGCATTAGTGCTATACTTGGCTTGATAATCATAAAATTTTCTTTTAGGTTTAAGTTCAATTACTCCTAATTTTTTATCTCCCATAATAGCAACTTGTATTTCTCTTCCAGCAATAAATTCTTCTATTATTACTTTCTTATAATCTTTTATTAAATTTAAAATTTTTATAATATTTTTTTTAGTACAAATATAAACATTAACACTTGAACCTTCATTTATTGGTTTTACCACTACTGGAAATTTTAATTCTTTATCTATTAATTTTATCAAATCTGAAGATTTTTTATTAAATGAGTATGTAATGAATTTTGGAGTATCAATTTTATTTCTTATAAAAATTTTCTTTGAAATCTCCTTATCCATTGCTATAGATGAGGATATTACGCCCGAATGGGTATAGGGTATTTTAAAACCCTCAAGAATAGTTTGAATATAGCCATCTTCTCCAAACTGACCATGCAATGCATTAAAGATGATATTTGGCTTAAATAGATTAATATTTTTTGATAAGTTGTTATCTGGTTCAGAAATTTTTACTTTATAGCCATTTTTTTTTAATTCATTTGCAACTTGCAAACCAGTATCAAGACTAATTAGCCTTTCTTTAGAAATTCCACCCGAAAGTATAAGTATTTTTTTTTTCAATTTATTCTAAAATTTTAATTTCTATTTCTAACTTAACACCAGTTTTTTTTAAGACATTTTCAGATACAAATTCAATTAATTTTTTCATATCTTCAAACTTAGCGTCTCCTTTATTTACAAAAAAATTACAATGTTTTTTGGAAATGCATGCATCTCCAAAATGTTTATTAAGCGAAACTGACTCTTTTATTAATTGCCAAACTTTTTTATGTGATTGATTTATTGGGTTTTTAAAAGTACTTCCACTAGTTTTAATCCTTGTAGGTTGAGCTTCTTCTTTATGTTTTTTAAGAGTGGTCATTTCTTCTTTAACTAAAGTTGAATTTTTTTTAAAACCTTTAAAAGATGCACTTAAAAAGATTAAATCATCTGATAATCCACTATCTCTATATCTAAAATTAATATCTTTTGTAGGTATTGTTATAACTTGTCCTGATTTATTGATTGCTTGCACTGAAATTAAAATATCTTTAAACTCTCTATCAAAACAACCTGCATTCATTTTTATTCCCCCACCTACTGTGCCAGGTATACATGAAAGAAATTCAAATCCACCCAAGCTATTGACCATTGCAAATTCTGAAAGTGATTTATCGCTGACTGCACTTCCGGCAATGATAATATCATCAGATAAAAGAGAAATATTGTTAAAATTATTGAAAAGCTTAATTACTACACCATCATAATCTTTATCTGTTATTAATGTATTTGAACCACCTCCTAAAATAAATATTTTTTTTTCATTTTTAATTTTTTGTAAAAATTTAATTAATTCTTTTAAATTTTCGGCTTTAAAATAAACTTTAGTTTTGCCACCAATATTGAACCAATTTTTTTTTTTAAGATCATAATCTAATTTCATATTGTTGTTAAACTCTGATACCAATTCTTTTAAGTTCAAATTCATTATAATAATTTAGGTAGTTCTCTCATCCAACTAGAGATAGATCCAGCACCCATCCCAATAACTATTTTTTTTCCATATATATTATTTTTAATATATTTTGCTAATTGAAATTTATCATCAACTAAAAACAATTTAACATTTGAGTTTTTTATTATTTCTTTTGCAAAATTTGAATAACTAAAACCTAATTTAATTTTTTCACCAGCCGTGTAGATTGGTAATAAAATTACTTTGTCAGAATTCTTAAAAGCGTGGGTAAATTCTTTTTTTAAATCTTTTAATCTTGATATTCTATGTGGTTGAAAAATGCATATTTTTTCATAATCTTTATAAACGCTATTTACTCCATCTAAAACTAATTTGATTTCAGTTGGGTGATGAGCATAATCGTCAAAAAAATCTACTTCATTAAATGTAAAAATTTTATTAAATCGTCTTTGGACTCCTTTAAAATTTTTTAGTCCGTTTTTTATTTTAGAAACTGGCAACCCAAGCATTGTTGTTAGGGCTGCAGCTGCAACAGAATTATTAATATTGTGGATACCTAATAATGGAATTTTAATATGCTTAATTAATTTATTTTTTTTATTTGGTAAAATTATTTTCAAATCAAATACAGAATATTGCCTAAATTGTTTTATATTCTTAATACAAAAATTTGATTTTGGATCTTTACCATATGTGTAAAAATTTTTATTTTTTAATTTTTTAATTAAATTTTTGTTATTTTTATCATCTAAACAAATAAATGATTTTCCAAAAGATGGAACTTTATTTACAAACTTAATAAAATACTTACTAAGCTTATCCATAGAGCTATAAAAGTCCATATGTTCTCTATCAATATTTGTAATTATTGAATAAGTTGGAGGTATATGTATAAAACTACCATCCGACTCATCAGCTTCTAAAATAGACCAATCACTCTTACCTAGTTTTGCTGAATTGTTGATAGAATTAATTACACCACCATTAATTATAGTTGGGTCTAATTTAGTTTCTTCAAAAATTGATGCTATCAAAGAAGTGGTAGTCGTCTTACCATGTGAGCCAGCAACTACGATATTTCTTGTTAAAGAAACTATATGTGCCAGCATTTCTCCTCTTTTATAAATTGGAAGCTGTTTCCTTTTAGCTTCAATTAATTCTGGATTATTTTTCTTAATTGCTGAAGAAACAACCACAATAGTTGCTTTATTAATATTATGTTTTTTATGTCCAATTGAAATCTTTATTTTTTCTTTTTTTAATCTATCGATATTTTTATTGTTAACTATATCACTACCTTGAACTTTAAAACCCTTACCTTTCATTATCAGGGATAAACCACTCATACCAATTCCACCAATACCTACTAAGTGTATTATTTCAGATTTTGCTAATTTAATTTTCATTTATAATTTTTAATAAATTTTGATTAACATTATTCCAGGTATTTTGATAATTTAAATTTTCTAAGTTCTTTTTTTTATTATAAAAACCATCTTTATTTTTTATTATGTTTAATAGCATGTGTTCAAATTTTTGTTTATCAAATTTAATTTGATCAACAATCCAGCAACAATCTTTATTTTTATAATAATTAGCATTTTTAAATTGATGATTATCTTTTGAAGTTGGTAATGGAATAGCAATAAAAGGAATGTTTAGAAAGGCAATTTCAGCCAAACTTGAGGCACCTGCCCTTGAAATACACAAGTCAGATTGATTTAAAAGGACATTTAAATTTTTATCGAAATTAAAAACTATATTATTAATTTTATTTTCCGAATAAAAATTTTTAAGAAAATCTATATTTTTTTGATTTGTTTGATGAATTATTTTTAATGGGGTAATTTTAGATATTTTTACAACTAGTTCATGTATTTTTTCATCAAACATTTTGGCACCTTGACTTCCCCCAATTATCATTAGGGTAAATATTTGATTAATTCTTTCTTTAGAATTTTTTTCATAATATTTTTTTCTTATAATTGGATGTGTGATCAATAACTTATTTTTAAATTTATTGGGAAAACCAGCGATATCATTTGAATAACATATTATTTTTTTACAAAAATTTAAGAAAAATTTATTTGCTTTTCCAATAATCATATTTGGTTCTAAAAGAAAAATTTTGATATTAAGCGCTCTTGCTGCCAAGCACAAAGGTAAAGACATATATCCCCCTGTTGAAATTAAAATATCGATTTTCTCGTTTTTTAATAAAAATATGGATTTCAAAGTTAAAAAACATACCTTCATAATTGCAAAAGGTAATAAAAATAACTTGTTTAATTTTGGAGTATCGACAATAATAATTTTGTGAGCATCAGTATCTAAATACTTTAGCCCTCTTAAATCAGAAGAAATTAAAACATCATATATATTTTTTAAATGATCATGAATTGTAGTTGCTGGTATTACATGTCCCCCAGATCCACCGGTAGAAATTAAAATTTTTTTTTTCATCTTTGATTGTTTATTTTTCTTTTTGTTAAATTTAAAATTATTCCAGATAATATTGATATGCTCACAATTGATGAGCCACCATAACTCAAAAATGGTAATGTCATTCCTGTAGTTGGAAACAATCTGATATTAACACCAACATGAATTGTGGCCTGCATTAAAATTAAACTCACACAACCAATTAAAATTAGTTTTACCTTTTCACTTTTTTCATAATTAATCTTTTTAAAAACCATGTAAATTAGAACTAAAAACAATATTAATATTAATATTATGGCAACAACACCAAACTCTTCAGAAATTACTGAAATAATATAATCCGTATGCGCCTCTGGCACTCTATTTTTCAATGTACCCTCACCAATTCCCTTTCCAAAAAAACCTCCGCTTGTAATTGATTCTATAGCTTTATCAGATTGAAAATTATGACTACCTGTTTCTCTATTAAAAAAAGAAAAGATACGCCCCTGGATATAATCAAACTTAGGTAAATAAATAATTAAATAAGCTAAAAAAAACAACACTAATAAAAAAAAACCGAAAAGAAAGAAGATGTTAATACCAGAGGTAAATATTAAAACTGTCCAAGAAAAAAATACAAGTAGTGTTTGACCAATATCTGGCTGCATGATTAAAAGTAAAGAAATTATAGATATCAAAAAAATAGATAATAAATATTTAAAATAGATATTAGAGTTTTTATTGCTACATAGAATGGTAGCCAACATTATAATCAAAAATGGCTTTAATACTTCAATTGGTTGAAATCTTGGCAAAAACAATAAATCTATCCATCTCCTTGATCCCTTTACTTCAATACCAATAATTGGAACTAAGAATAAAGAAATTAGAGAAATAAAAAAAAGGATAATCGAATATTTGAATAGTTGATCTGTATTAATGGAAGAAAAAATAAAAATTATAAAAATACCAATAAAAATATAAATTAGGTGCTTAAAAAAAAAGAAGTAACTATTTGTATCTAATTTATCTGATGCAATTAATGATGTTGAGACTAAAGAAAAGAATAACCCAATTGTGAACAATAATGTAATGAGTAGAAAAATTGGTTTATCAATATTTTTCCACCACTGATAATAAAATTTATATAGAAAACTATTAATTTGCATTAAAAAATTTTTTGATTAATTGATCGAAATATAAACCTCTATCTTCAAAATTTTTAAAACTATCAAAAGAAGCACCAGCAGGGCTAAATAAAATTATATTTTTTTTTGTTTTTTTTTGTTTTATATCTAAAAATATTTCATTTAATAAATTTTTTAAATTTTCTAAATTTTTAACAACCATCTTATTTTTTAAATTTTTTTTAAACTCCTTATAATGTTTACCAAAAATAAAGGCTTTAAAGTTTTTGCAGTGTTTTTTTGATAATTTAAAATGATCCCTCTTTTTTGGAATTCCTCCTAAAATCCAGTACACATCATCTAAGTTTTTTAATAGGTTTTCTGAAGAAGAAAAACTAGTTGATTTTGAGTCATTAATTATAATTAGGTTTTTATTTTCAAAAAGAATTTGTTGTCGATATTTTAAACCTTTAAATTTATTTAATGTTCTGAGTAAAATTTTACTATTTAATTTTAATATTTCTGAAATTTTTAAAACAAAAGATAAATTTTCTTTATTTCCACTGGATAAAAAGTATTTATTTTTTATTTGATCCAAAATTTTATTAGTTTTTAATAGATCAACTTTTATAATTTTACTTTTAAAACTTTTATTATTAATTGTTTTATTAATTAACAAATCATTTTTATTCACAAATGCTATAGATTTATTTGGCTGAGAAACTAATAGCTTAAATTTTGCATTAATATAATTTTTTAAATTCTTATGTCTTTCTAAATGATCGGGGCTAATGTTAAGTATTGCTGCATATTTTGAAGTAAACATTCTGCTGTAATCTAACTGATAAGATGAAGCCTCAATCACAAATATAGTATTTTTAGTAATTTTTTTTTCAGATAAAGCAGGATTTCCAATATTACCAATCAATCTTGCATCAAATTTTTGATCTAATAACACCTCATGTAAAATTTTAGCAGTAGTAGACTTACCATTTGTCCCTGTGATAGTGATGCTTTTGTTTTTATAAAATGAATAAAATACATCCAAATCTGTATAAATTTTTGAAAAATTTTTCTTTAAAATTTTAGATAATTTGCAATTTAAAATATCAATTCCAGGGCTGATAATAATTTTATCAAAGTTAATTTTTGATATTTTTTTTTGAGAATTAAGCCTGTGATTTAATTTTAATTTAGCATTTTTTTTTATATCATCATCAAATAAGTATACTTGTGCTCTATTCTTTAAAAAGTTATATGAGGAGGAACCACTTTTACCCAATCCATAAATTAATATTTTTTTTTCTAAAAAAATATTTTTAGTTTTTTTCATTATCTTAATTTTAAAGTAGCCAAACCTATCATTGCTAGAATAATTGATATGATCCAAAATCTAATTACAACAGTTGACTCTGGCCATCCTTTTTTTTCAAAATGATGATGTATTGGTGCCATTCTAAAAATTCGCTTGCCTGTAAGTTTAAAAGAAATTACTTGAACCATTACCGAAACAGCCTCTAGAACGAACAATCCACCTGTTATAGCTAATACTATTTCATGTTTAGTAATTATTCCTACGGCACCTAAAGAACCTCCAAGAGCTAAAGAACCTGTGTCTCCCATAAAAATTTTTGCTGGAGGTGCATTAAACCATAAAAAACCTAAGCATGATCCTATTATAGCTCCACAAAAAATTGAAACTTCTCCAGTACCTTCAATATAAGGAATTTGCAAATAATCAGAAAAAACAATATTTCCAGTTACATAACTTATAAAAGCAAAACATCCTGCAACTAAAATTACTGGTACTGTCGCTAGTCCATCAAGTCCATCTGTTAAATTGACAGCATTTGATGATCCAACAATCACAAATACAGAAAAAGGAATAAAAAACCAACCAAGATTAATTATTAAATTTTTAAAAAATGGAAAGTATAAATTGGTAATTTCCTGATAATCTACAAAATAAACAAAAAAACTAACTCCTAAAATTGCTAGAAAAATTTGTGACAATATCTTAAACTTAGATGAGACGCCCGAAGAATTATTACGCTGTATTTTTTTATAATCATCAAATGCTCCAAGTAAGCCAAATGAAATTGCAATATAGATACAAAAAAGAATACTAATATTTGACAAATCTCCCCAACATAAAACAGAAATCAGCAAGCCCAATAAGATAATCACCCCACCCATTGTTGGTGTACCAATTTTTTTTACTATATGATCTTCTGGTCCATCATCACGTATTGGATCTAATATCTTTTTATTTGAAAAAAAATCAATAAAGGGTCCACCAATTAACAAAACAATAATTAACGAGGTAAATAAAGATAATCCAGTTCTAAAAGTTATATATTTAAATACATTTAAAAAACTAAATATATCAACAAAATTTAATAGAAATTGATAAAGCATTTATTTTAAACCTTTCAAACTATTTACTATCTTGTTGAATCCTGTCGCGTTTGAGGCCTTAATCATAAGATAATCATTATTATTTAAATGATTTTTAATCAAATCAATAATTTGAGAATTGTCATTTAATATTCTTCCTCTTTTTAATTTTGAGACTGAATGAAATGTAGAAGAAACCTTACTTCCTTTAACAAAAACTTTATCTATTTTACTTCGATTAATTATTGGTCCCATAGATTGATGAAGTTTTTTTGAATGTTTTCCAAGTTCCAGCATGTCACCTAGTAGTAAATATTTTTTTGAATTTTTTGATTCAATTTTATCATAGTTAAGAATTGCAGATTTAAGAGATAATGGATTTGAATTATAACTTTCATCAATTAAATTTAAGTTTTTATTATTAACTTTAATTATAGAAATATCACCTCTCCCATTTGGCGTTTTAAAATTAGCAAATATATTTTTACTTATTTTGGAAACATCTAAAAAAGTACTCATTACTGCTAATGTGGCTAAAACATTTAAAATATTACTTTGAAAATTATTTGCGATAAAAAAATAGGTCTTCAAGTTATCGATTTCAATAATTATTTTAAATCTTTTCTCAACTTTTGTAATACTTATAAGTTTAACATTTGAGTTTTTATTTTTAATACCAAATGATAAAAATTTGAGATTTTTTCTAATAGTTATTTTTTTATGCAAATTAAAAAAACTGTCATCGGCATTTAAAATAATAAAACCATTATCTTTTGTATTATTTATTATTTCAGATTTGGCTAATGCAATTTGTTTTAAATTCTTAAAATTTTTAGCGTGTGCATAGTTGATATTTGTAATTACACTAACATCTGGTTTAACAATTTTTGAAAGATAATCAATCTCTCCTTTTTTATCCATCCCAATTTCCAAAACTCCATAATCATCTTTTTGGTTTAGATTAAAAAGACTTAAGGGAACACCATATTTATTATTATATGATTTTGGTGAAAAACTTACTTTAGATATTTTTTTTAAAGATCTTGCTAACAATTCTTTTAAAGTAGTTTTTCCACAACTTCCTGTTATAGCAATAATCTTTGTATTTATATTTTTTCTAAAAATTCTAGAACTTTCTGTTAGGAGTTTTAAAGTATCTTTAACTTTAATTTGATTGATAACATTATTATTTTTATTAATTTTATTCACTATAGCTAATGATGCTTTTTTATTGAAAGCTTGTCTGATAAATTTATTTCCATCATTTTTTTTTCCCTTAATTGCAAAAAAAATATCTCCTTTTTTTACTTCTCTAGAGTTAATCCTTGCCTGTTTTATATTTAGTTTGGAAGGTATTTTTTTATTTCCAGAAAGTTCTTTGATTATATTAAATTTCAAATTGCTTGATAAAGCTGAATTCTTTATTTTTATTGCATCTAAAATAGTTTTTTTGTCTGAAAAAAAAATTTTTTTATTTCCAAGGTCTTGGGTTTTCTCATGTCCTTTACCTGCTACAAGTAAAATTTCCCCAATTTTTAATTGATTAATTGCCTCTAAAATTGCTTTAGCTCTATTTGAAACTTCATATATTTTTTGTTTTTTTATTCCCTTTTTTATATCATTTCTTATTTTGTGAGGATTCTCAAACCTAGGATTGTCATCTGTTAAATATATTTTATTAGCAAAAATATCGGCTATCTTGCCCATTTTAGCTCTCTTATCTTGATCTCTATTTCCTCCACATCCAAATACTAAAGATATTTTTTGATCAGGAAATTGTTCTTTTAAATTTGTAAGACATGTTTTTAGTGCATCTGGAGTATGAGCATAATCTAAAATTACTTTAGAATTATTTTTAATCTTACCAATTTTTTTAAATCTACCTTCTACAGATTTAATTTTTGGTATCACTTTAAATATTTTTTTTATATCAATATTGCTTTTTTTTGCTGCAATGATTGCCATTAAAACATTTTTTAATTGGATTTTTCCTATCAAATTAAGTTTAATTTTATGTATTGAATTATTATATTTAATTCTCAATATTTGAGATTCTCCTTCAAACTGATGTGATAAATATTGAAAATTATTTTTTTTATCAGATAGTGAATAAAGATTTAAACCTTTGTCTGACGTAATTTTTTTTATTTTTTTAAATTCAGGTATTTCTTTATCAGATATTACATTGCCTCTTCTTTTTATCAGATTTTCAAATAGATAAAGTTTTGCTTTTAAATAATTTCTAAAATTTTTATGATAATCTAAATGATCTTGAGATAAATTTGTAAATATTCCAATATTAAAGATCAGGCCATCTAACCTATTTTGCTCTAAACCATGACTTGATGCCTCCATAATAACATTTTCTATATTTAGTTTTTTTAAATCATTTAAAATCTTACTTAATTTTATTGGATCTATTGTTGTATTTGATAAATTAATTTTGTAGTTTTTGGATTTAACTCCCAACGTTCCAATTGAAGCAACTTTTTTATTATTCAAATTTAATATTTGATAATAAAAATCTGCAACTGATGATTTTCCATTAGTACCAGTAACAGCAATTATATTTTTGGGTATCTTATTATAAATTTTATATGAAATTTCAGCTAGTAGTTTTCTTACATTTTTTATTTGAATAAATAGAATGCCATTTTTTAATCCATTAATTTTTTTTTCAGTTATAATAATCTTCGCACCATTTTTGATAGCAGATAATGTAAAATTATTACCATCTGAACTATTTCCTTTAATTGCAAAAAAAATATAATCTTTTTTTATTTTATTGCTATTAAATGAAATGCCTGAAAAAAAAAATTTTTTGTGTTTATCTTTTATATTATGAAAGTAATCTCCTAAGTGCATAATTAATTAATCTCTATATATTTTGTGGCTAAAATAGGCCCAATTTTTTCTATTATCTTTCCTGCCACTTCTACAGATGTCCAACCAGCAGTATTAAAGGGTGTTCCTGTTTGAGTTCCTTTTTTATGTCTATAATTATAAATATAGCTGCTTGATGTTTTGGGAGAATCTAACATAACAATAAAAACATATTCTGGTTTTGAAGACGGGAATATTGAAGCAAATGTATTAATTTTAGTTCTTGAATATTTACCTTCAATTGGTTGCTGTGCTGTCCCTGTTTTTCCAGCTATCTCATAATTTGAAACATCAGCAAGTTTAGCTGTTCCCTCTTCTGTACCTACAATTTTTCTTAAAACTTTGATCACCTCTTCTGAAACACCTTTTTTTAATAATCTATTTTTTCTTTTATTATTTGAAAAATTTTTATTAACTAAAGTTGGTTTAATATCAAAACCACCATTAGATAATATGGCATAACCCTTAGCTAATTGAAGAATTGTAGTTGTTATACCATGACCAAATGAAATCGTTTCTAATTTGCAACCCTCATACCAATCAATCGCTTGAGGACTTCCAACTTCCTCAATATCAAAATCTATTTTGTCAATAACACCAATACTTTTTAAAAAAGACTTATGTTCTTCGATTCCAATTTTTCTTACAATTCTTACAGATCCTACATTTCCTGATTTTATTAAAATTTGTTCTACTGTTAGGTCTGATGGTATTTCATCATTATATTCTTTAATAGTATGGTTTTTCCCACATTTAATATTTTTTTTAGAATCTAAAAATTCTGTATCAAGCTCTATCAAACCAGCGTTTATTCCAGATGCAATTGTGAAAGTTTTAAAAACAGAACCTAATTCATAGGTACCTTTGGTAACTCTATTAATGAAATTCACATCAGTTATATTCTGTCTTTCATTGGGGTTAAAATCAGGTAATGAAACAAGTGATAGTATATTTCCATTATTCACATTCATTAAAATTGCTGCACTACCTTTGCTTCTAAAAATTTCCTGATATTTAATTAGCTCTTTACGTATTAAAAACTGTATGTCTTTATCAACCGTAAGTTTAATTGATTTTTTTGATTTTCTTAAGGTCTCATTATAAGATTTTTCTAATCCTGCAATACCATTGTTATCATCATCTATTTGGCCAATAATATGACTAAAAAGGTTTTTCTGAGGATAAATTCTCAGAACTTTTTCTTTAGGCTTTATAGATTTATCACCAAGTTTCATTATTTTCTCATAATTTTCCTCTGAGATTTTTTTTTCTAGCCAAAAGAATTTTTTTGTATTGAGTTGTTTTTCAATTTTTACAAAATTTTTTTTTGGAAATATATTTCTTAAGTTTATCAATAATATTTCTTTATCAATAACATCAGATGTTTTAATTCCAATATCTATTGAACTAACTGTCTTTGCCAAATAATTACCATTAATATCCGTAATATCTGCTCTATAAAGCTTATCTTCAATTATGGGCATAAAACTAACTTTATCTACTTTAGATTTTCGTGAACCTAGGTGAATTAAGTGAATGGCATAAATTAAATAGATAATAAAGAAAACAAAGAAAATAAATGCCACTCTATTAAACTCAATATTTAAACTTGTTTCATTTTTTTTATAAGAAAAATTATTTTTATAATCTTCAATAATAATTTTTGATCTAGAGTTTTCCATTATTCTTTGGTTATTTTTAAATTGTAAATTATTTTCTTCTCTTTGTTTATTTCATATACTTTTATATTTTGAATATCTTTTTGTATTAACTCATCCTCAAAATATAACGATTGATATTCTAATAATTTTTCTGAAGAGCTTAAATAATCATGTTCTAGTTTAATTTTATCAAATTCAGAGCTCAGAACTCTTAAATTTTCTTTCAACGTAAATATCTCATCTTCAGTCTTTTTTGCTGAATTCTTAATAATTGCTGTAGATAGAATTAATAAAATAACGACTATAATTAAGCCAAACTTGTTCACAACTTGTCCCCAAAGTTTTCTATATCTATTAAGTGTTTGAACTGATCAAGAATATCTGTTTCAAAATCATAAAAATTTTTCTTTTTTATTCCATATCTTAATTTTGCAGATCTTGATGGTAAATTTTCCTTTATTTCTTGATCAGAGGGAATAATTGCTTTTTTTTCATATAATTTAAGCAATGTTTCAGCTTGCTCAGTAACTGGAACGTATCTTGAAATACTTTTATTTTCAGAAAGACTTCTAAAAAAATATTTAACAATTTTATCTTCTAGTGAATTAAATGTAACAACAACCAATATTCCATCTTTTTTTAAAACTTTAACAGCATGAATAAGTCCAAAAATTAATTCACTAATTTCTTTATTTACAAAAATTCTAAGTGATTGAAAAATTTTAGTAGCACTGTGTACTTTAAAATTTTTTTTTCTTTTTGTTTTATCTACTATCTTAACCAAAGTCTGTGTATCAATTTTTTCTTTCAACCTTTCTTTAACAATGTTTCTTGCTATATATCTACTTTCTTTTTCATCTCCAAAAAATTTGAATATTTTTTCTAATTCTTTTTCATCAAGTTTATTAACCGCATCTCCAGCTGAATAATTATTTAAACCCATTTTCATATTTAAGCTTCCAACAGAATCAAAAGATAATCCTTTTTTTGGATCTTTTATTTGCGTATAAGAGTACCCAAGATCAAATATTACACCTTTGATATCTTCGTTTTTAAGTTTTAAATTATTAAGCTGGCTAAATTTTATATTTTTAAATATAAACCTATTTTCAAAATTTTTTTTTATTTGATTGGCTTTTTCTTCACTATCTGCATCTCTATCTAAAGCTATTACTTTAGTATTTTCAAATTCTAAAATTTTTTTTGAATAACCTCCTTGACCAAATGTACAGTCAATAAATGTGCCACCATATTGAGGGGTAATAATGCTAATAATTTCTTTTAGCAGTACCGGATAATGCTTTTGGACTTTCGGTACTATGGTGGCTTCCATTTATTTCTTTGAAGACCATTAATTTTTTTGTCTTCTTAGGAATGCAGGTATCTCAAGATCATCATCTTCATTTGGAGATAATAAGTCTTCAGAGCTTGAATTTTCTGCTTCTGGACTAAATAAGTCTGGCGCATCTGAATCTACACCAAATTCTTTTAAATTATTAGAAACATCTTCCTCAATAATTTCATCAACTATTTGCTCTTGTGGAGTCTCTATAGCCTCTTGAGTAAAAGATTTTTCCATTTCATTGACCGAGCTATCTTCTACTATGCTTTCCGTCTCAAGATTTGTGTTGTATATAGCTTCTTCATTAGCCACATTCACATTAGAACTTTCACTATATTGCTCTTGAACGATCTCATTTTCAAGTTTTAATGCATTTGCTCCATGTGAAATTGGATTTGATGCAGTATTTGAGAAATTGAAAGATGCTGATGATCCTAAATTTGAAAAATCAGAATAGCCTGGGTTTCTATTTTGAATACGGTGAACCATATTAATAACTGATTTAGTCTCTGGTTGTTGACCATCTAATGAAGTTGCAACAATTGAAACTCTAATTTTACCATCAAGTTCAACATCTGTTATTGCGCCAATTATTACTTCTGCCTCCGCATCCACTTCTGATCTTATCTTATTCACTACTTCATCAACCTCAAAGAGTTTAAGATCTTTACCACCAGTAATATTTACCAAAAGACCTTTTGCACCCTTTAATGTATAGTCATCTATCAGAGGATTATTGATTGCCATTTCAGCAGCTTTCATTGCTCTACCTTCTCCATCTGCCTCTCCAGTTCCCATCATTGCTTTGCCCATTGAAGCCATAACTGTTTCAACATCTGCAAAATCTAGATTGATTATACCAGGTCTAACCATTAGATCGGTTACACTTTGAACTCCGTGCATTAAAACGTTGTTTGAAAGATTAAATGATTCCTCAAAGGTTGTTTGTTCATTTGCAATTTTAAATAGGTTTTGATTTGGAATAACTATGATTGTATCAACATGTTTTCTAAGTTCTTCCATTCCTTGTTGTGCTCTTTTCATTCTTGAGGGGCCCTCATATAAGAATGGAAGAGTAATAACTCCTACAGTTAAAATGTTTAATTCTTTCGCAGCTCTAGCGATGACATGAGCAGCACCCGTACCTGTTCCACCACCCATTCCGGCTGCAATAAAAACCATATTTGCACCTTGCAAAGTATTTATAATTTCGTTTAAAGATTCATCAGCTGCGGCTTGACCAATGTCAATTTTAGCACCAGCTCCCAAACCTTTCGTTAGATTTAAACCAATTTGAATTCTTGATTTTGCTTTACTTAACTTTAAATCTTGTGCATCAGTATTGACTGCAATAAATTCTACACCTTGTAGATTGTTTTCGATCATTTCATTAATTGCATTTCCGCCTGCTCCACCAACTCCCAAAACTAGTAATCGTGGTTGTAACTCTTTTATTTCTGGTGCTTTAAAGTTAATTGTCATCTGTTATTTCCCCTCATTGTTATTTAAATGTTTTTCCCACCTAAGGTTAGCTCGATTTAAATTTGCTTTTTTTCTTGCTGTTACCTTAAATTTTTCAAATGCAGTTGGTTCCCAAATTTGAAACGTTTGACCTTGACCAACAAATAACATGCTATTCTTTATCTTTGCATGTTTTAATAATTTTATTGAAAGAGAAATTCTTCCCTCATTATCAAATTGTAAATTTGTACTTTCTGATAAAATTGAAGTAGCAAAAAAATCTCTTTTTTCCTCAAATGGATTTAATGAATCTATAGCAGATGAAATTTTTTCTATTCTATCTTGAGAACATGCCTCTATTGAATAATTATTAAATGAAGGATAACAAATAACACCGTTGTATCCTAAGTTTGATAAATGAGATCTAAAACTAGCAGGCACAGAAACTCTCCCTTTTTTGTCCAGTTTGTTCTCGTAAGTAGATAAAAACATATTTTTTATAATTTTTAAATTCCATAATTGGGAATATATGGGAATATATGGGTAATTTAATATTGTGTCAAATATTGAATCTTAAGAATTTTTGACCATTGTTAATAACTTTTGATAATAAAACTGGGTCAGCTACTCAAATTTTTACTTTTAGCCTGACACATTCCTTAATTAAAAATTAGAACATTAATAATTCATTAGTGAATCAAAAAGAGAACATTGATTATATATAGATTTTACAATGTGGATAATTTTGCCAGATAAACTATAAGCCGGGTTCTGTCATTTAAACCTATCATTTGTCTAGGCTTAAGATCACTCTTAAGCTCAAGCAACTAACCCTGATGACTAGCCAAGAATTGCTTTTAGTTTTGCAACAATGTCATCTCTACTTAGTCTTGCTCCCAGTGGGGTTTTCCAGCGTTCATTGTTACCAATAGAACCGGTGCGCTCTTACCACACCTTTTCACCCTTGCCATGTTATGGCGGTTTATTTTCTGTGGCACTATCCCTAGGGTTGCCCCTGCCAGGTATTATCTGGCACTGTTTCCTTGCGGAGCCCGGACTTTCCTCTTTAAAAAAAATTAAAGCGATAAATCGTTTATCTGGCAATAACAATTTATTACTAAACTGTAAAAGTTCAAGGAAATTTAATTCAATTTTTTAGCCAAATTTTGACTTATCAATAAACATTCTTGATCAATTTTGCCATTAATTAACTCTTGTCTAAATCTTCTCTGAAATGCCCTAATTACAAGATTTAAAAATTTATCTTTTTTTATATTTTTTGGATTTTTTATTGAATACCCAATTTTTAAAATATTATTGTAAAAATATTGTTTGCTTACATGGTCTATTTTTTTCATTCTATTTTTTTTAAGTTTTGTGTTAGATAGTGTGTGCCATAAGCCAATTTGATATTTGGCAAGATATTCCCAAGGAAATTTTTCACCAGGATCTTTTTTTCTAGTGGGAGCAATATCTGAATGACCTAAAATATTTTTTTTATCTATCTTATATTTCTTAATTAAAAATTTACTTAATCTTAAAATAGATTGAACCTGTTTTTTTGAAAATTTTTTATAATTTAAATTATGACCTGGATTGCTTATTTCAATTCCAATAGAATATTTATTTAGAGATTTATAATTTTTCCATGAAGAAATTCCTGCATGCCAGGCAGTATATAAATCAGGGACTAAAGTGACTATTTCACCGTCATTTTTTATTAGATAATGACTGCTAACTTTTGATTGAATATCTGTAAGCCTATTTAATGCTTCCGATTCTTTTTTCATTCCGGTGTAGTGAAAAATTATAAATTTAATTTTTTTAAAGTATCTTTTCTTAGAATCAAAGTTGGGAGAATAGTTTAAAGTTGTTTTAATGCTCATTTTGGGCTTTGTATAAGTTTATTATAGCCATAATTATGTCATTTTTAGCACTAAATCTCATTTTACTTTATCTGCTTATGCATTATATAATTAAAAATTAATGAAGATATTTTTAAAAATTATTTTAATTTCTATTTTACTTTTCGCAAATGCTTTTGCGGGTTCTGATGGTAAATTAGAAATTTCTAAAAAATCACAATCCACCAAAGATTGTTTTGAACCATTAAATAGAGCTACTTTTGCTTTTAATATGGGGCTAGATAAAGCTGTTTTTAAACCAGTTGCAAAAGGTTATAGAAAATTACCCACTCCCATTAAGAATGGAACAGGCAATGCATTAGGTAATTTATCTAATTTAATAACTATTCCTAATAATGTTTTACAAGGTGAGCTTAAAAAAGCTGGTGTAAATACAGGTAGATTAGTTATTAATTCAACTATTGGTATATTGGGAATAATTGATGTTGCTGATAAAATGGGTTTTCCAAAATATGAAAAAGAAGATTATGGTCAAACTTTTGGAAAGTGGGGTGTTGGACCAGGTTGTTACTTAGTTCTGCCTGTTTTGGGTCCAACAACTGTGAGGGATACAGCAGGCTCATTCATAAATATAATTGGAGGAGATCCTTGGTACAATACATCGGTAGGTGCTAATAATGAATTTTTAACAAATAAAGCTTTTGTCGCATCTAAAACTATAAATGGTTTAAATTCTAGATCTAATAATATTGACTTAATAGATAATTTAGAAAAGAACTCTCTAGACTTTTATGCTTCAGTAAGAAGCATGTATTTACAAAATAGAGAGATAAAAATTAGTAATAAAAAAAATATAAAAGGAAATCTAGAAATTATCTATAATGAAGGCGACTGGGAGGAAATAGACTAAAATTAATATCTCAATTAGACATGAAAAAAATCCAAATATATTTTTTATTATCAATATTTTTTATATCAAATATTAACTATGCGCTTTCTGTAGAACCCGATGTATTTGTTCAATCAGTTGTTAATAGGGCTTCCATGATATTATCAAAAGATATTTCAAAACAACAAAAAATTGATGAATTAAAATTAGTTGCAAAAGAAACTGTATTTATAGAAAAAGTAGGATCATATTCACTTGGATCTTTTAGAAAAAATTTAACTAACGAACAAAAGATAAAATACTTATCTTTATTTGAGCAGTATTTTCTAAAAAGCTTTTCAAGCAGATTGAGTGAATGGACCAATCCACACATTGATGTAAATTTAAAAAAAATTATTAACAAAAATTATACAATGGTTGGTAGTGTTCTTAGGGGCACAAATGAACGACCTGAAGTAAAAATTGATTGGAGAATTTATACTAAGAATCCTGAAAATCCTTTAATTGTAGATGTCGTAATTGAGGGATTAAGTTTAGCAAGAACACAAAAAGAAGAGTTTTCTTCAATTCTAAACTCTAATGATGGAGATATAAGTGCTCTATTCAGAACATTAGAAGCGTTTTCTAAAAATTAATAAATATTTTTCTGTAATGGTGGGCCCGCCAGGACTCGAACCTGGGACCAATACATTATGAGTGTACTGCTCTAACCAACTGAGCTACAGGCCCAAAACTTAGGTTTGATTATATCATTTTTTTAAAGTTATCAATTAAAGATAATTATAAAATGGTGGGCCGTGTTGGTTACGCTCCAACTACCCCTGCAATGTCAATGCAGTACTCTACTATTGAGCTAACGGCCCAGTTAAATTAGCTCTCCAAAAAACTTTTTAGCTGCTTGGATCTACTTGGATGTTTTAGTTTTCTAAGAGCTTTTGCCTCAATTTGTCTAATTCTTTCTCTTGTTACCGAGAACTGAAGACCAACCTCCTCTAGAGTGTGATCAGTATTCATTCCAACACCAAATCTCATTCTCAGAACTCTTTCTTCTCTGGGTGTTAATGTAGATAAAATTTTAGTTGTTGCTTCCCCAAGGTTAGATTTGATAGCTTGCTCTAGTGGAGCTAAAGCTTTTGTATCTTCAATAAAATCACCTAAACTACTGTCCTCTTCGTCTCCGACCGGTTTCTCTAATGATACAGGCTCTTTTGAAATTTTTAATACTTTTCTAACCTTATCTAGCGGCATTCGAAGTTTTTGAGCCAATTCTTCTGGAGTAGCTTCTCTACCAAATTCACTTAAAATTAGTCTTTGTGTTCTAACAATTTTATTAATTGTTTCAATCATATGAACTGGAATTCTAATAGTTCTTGCTTGGTCAGCAATTGATCTTGTAATTGCCTGTCTAATCCACCAAGTAGCATAAGTTGAAAACTTATATCCTCTTCGATACTCAAACTTATCAACTGCTTTCATCAAGCCAATATTTCCTTCTTGAATTAAATCTAAAAACTGAAGTCCTCTATTAGTATATTTTTTTGCAATTGAAATCACTAATCTCAAATTTGCTTCAACCATTTCTTTTTTAGCAATTCTCGATTCTCTTTCACCTTTTTGAACCCTGCTAACTAATTTTTTAAAATCAGTTACTGAAATTCCAAGTTTATGACTTGTTTCAATTAGTCTTTCTCTTATATCTTTAAACTCATCTTTATTTTTAGCAAAAAATTGCTTCCATATAGAATTGGTATCTAAAAATTTTTTAAGATTTGGGTTTATCTCATTTCCAATATAAAATTTAATAAATTCATTTCTTGGAATTTTATGATCCATTGCTAGTCTTAGAAGATTACTTTCTAATGACACAATTTTTTTATTCTCCACATAATGTTTTTGTACAAGCTCCTCTAACACCGATGGAGACAGCTGAAGGGACTTAATATTTTCCAGTGTATCATTTACAATTTTTTCATAACTTTTTTCTTTTGAAGGTGAAAAGTTTTTTGAGTTTAAAACACAATCTAGTTTTTCTTTTTGATACTTAATTAACTTATTATACTCTTTTGTAAGTGTGGTAACTGTTTTTAAAACCTTTGGTTTAATTTCTGTTTCCATTGCTGCAAGCGTTGGATTAAAATCATCATCACCATCATCACTTGAGCCTTCATCTTTATCTGTTTCACCAGCATTTTTTTGTTTGGCACTTGGGCCTGTTGACTCATCTTCCATATAGTTAGTATCAATATCAATTATTTCTCTAACTAAAATTTCATCCTTTTGTAATTGATCGTTCCATTCAAAAAACTGCTGCGCAGTGATAGGACTTTGAGAAAGTGCAATTAACATTACATCTTTTCCAGCTTCTATTCTTTTAGCAATGGCGATTTCACCTTCTCTTGAAAGTAATTCTACACCACCCATCTCACGTAAATACATTCTGATAGGATCGTCACTTTTTTCTATCGTTTTACCTTCTTCTTTAGATGAGTTTTCTTTTTTTCTTAAAACTTTAAAATCAGATTTTTTTTCAACTAGAGCAACACCTTCGTCTAAAATATGAAGAAATGCTTGAGTTAGATTTTCATCAGATAAATTTCTTTTTCCTAAAGATTTATTTAACTCTTCATAAGTTATGAATCCTCTATGGGTTCCACGACCCATTAATCTAGCAAATGATTTAGTAATAATTCTTTCCACAGCAATATAAGTTTGAAAGACTTATATAATATCAAATTTGCAAAAATCCATTGCTAAATTGATAAGATTAATTGATTTTTCTCTCATTTTTCAGCTCTTTTAGCTCATTAAATGTAATCTCACTCATATCCTTAGAGAACTTCGATTCTAACTCTTGGATTCTGAACTCTAAGTCATAATTAAATAGATCTTTCGAAATATCATCCAACAATTCTATAACCTGATTGTCGTTATTGGGTTTATTTTTTAAAATATGTTTAATTGGTGCAAACTTATTTATTTTGTCTAATAGTTGCTTATCTAAGTTTAAATCTTCGATAGCAACCTGCTCTCCAGATTTTAATTTTTCAATAGTTGTGTTGAATATTTGCTTATTAATCTCTGTAAATAATTTTATACTTTCAATAAGATGAATATTTGCTTGAAAAAGAGGGAGACTATTCAAAACTAAATATAATAAAGAAAACTCCTTCAACTCTACACCAGTTATAGATTGGCTTTCATTAAAATGTTTCTTTGTTGATTCCAATGACTTTGTTTTTTTAACATAATACTTTTGCTTATTTTGATTGGAGTGCGGGGTTAACTCTGCAATTTTCTCTAAAAAATATTCAAGAACATATTTTTTAATAAAATCATCCTTAATGGTATTTGCTATAGCTCTAAGTTTTTTTTCAAAAATTGCCATAGAAGATGGGTTATTTTGAGTTTGTTTCTTATAGTGGCTAAAAATGAACTGATGAATAGATAATTTACTTTGTTTAGTAAAATCTACGAAATAGTTTTTGCCATGTTTATTAACGTAACTATCTGGATCTTCTTTGTCTGGTAAAAATAAAAAAGATATTTGTTTTTCAGGTCTTAATTCTTTAATTGAATTTTCTGCCGCTCTTAGTGCTGCTTTATAACCACTTTCATCACCATCAAAGCAAATTATTATGTCGTCAAAAAACTGATTTAAGGTTAAAATTTGCCTATCTGTCAATGATGTTCCAAGGTTTGCAACTACATTTTCAATTCCATTTTTACTCAACCCAACAACATCCATGTATCCCTCTACTAAATAAATATGATCTAGTTTATTAGATAATTTTCTTGCAAGATCTAAATTATATAAGTTCGAGCCTTTTTTAAAAAAAACTGTTTCTGGTGAATTGATGTATTTTGCTAGGTACTCTAAGTTTTCAATTATTCTACCTCCCAATCCAATTGGCTGTCCTGATATATTATTAATTGGAAAAATTAATCTACCTCTAAATCTTTCAACATAAGTTTTCTTTTTTTCATCTAAATAAAATAAACCACTTTCAATCAAAGCTTGTTCGCTAAATTCATTTTTTAATTTATCAAAAAAATTTGGATTTTTTTCAATGTAACCAATCTTAAATTTTTTAACCTCTTCCTTTCCTAAAGATCTATTTTTTAAATAATCTCTCGCATTAGAATAGGCTTCATTTTTTAGTAATTCTCCATGATAAAAATCAGCATACTGACTGTAGATTGAAAGATACTCTTTCCATTTTTTTTCTCTTTCTTCATCTTGTTTTGAAAACATGTAAGGCTGCATACCAGCTAGTTGCGCCAAGTGTTTTACTGCCTCACCAAATTTTAAATTTTGAGTTTTCATTACAAAGTCAAAAATATTCCCATGTTCTGAGGTTGCAAAACAATGATAAAACTCTTTTTCATCATTGACTGTAAAAGATGGTGTTTTCTCAGTTTTAAAGGGAGATAAACCGACATATTCTTTACCTCTCTTTTTTAAAGCAACTGATTTTGATATAACTGTTGAAACTTTTAACCTTGTCTTAATTTCATCAAGGTATTCTTTGGGGTATTTCATTAACTATTCAATAATTCCTTAATTAGAGGGCCTGCTTTTGAAAAATCAATTTCATCAGCATGCTGTTTTTTTAATTCACCCATTACTTTACCCATATCTTTAATAGAGCTTGCCCCAAGTTTTGAAATTATCTTTGCGCATATTTTTTTAGTTTCCTCATCATCAAGTTGTTTGGGCAAAAATCCTATCAAAATATCATATTCATTTTGCTCAATCTCCAAAAGATCTGTTCTGTTATTTTTTTTATATATATCAATCGATTCGGCTCTTTGCTTCACCATTTTTTTTAAAACCGTCTTAATATCCTCTTCATCAGTTTCTTTTTTATTGGGACCCGATCTATTAACAATGTCTAAATCTTTAATTGAGGACAATATTAACCTGTAGGTTGATATTTTAGTTTTATCTTTTGATTTTAAAGCATTTTTGTATTCAGTTTGGATAGTTTCTTTTAAAGTCATAATTTTTTTAATCTACTGCAAAGAAAAAATTCTTCAAAAGAAAAATTGTTTTTTTACAATTTTATAATACATCTCTGTTGCGATAATAAAGCAATTATTGTATTAACCTTTAACTCATGAGTTGTAATTGATCAAAAAAGCAAAAAAAACTAACTCAAAAAAAATTTCTCAAATTAGTACAGGCATTTTAGTTCTTGAAAATAAGAAAGTTTTCAAAGGTATTGGAATTGGCTATCAGGGAGAAGCTACTGGAGAAGTTTGCTTTAACACCTCATTAACTGGATACCAAGAAATTATATCTGATCCATCTTACGCAGGACAAATTATAAACTTTACCTTCCCACATGTTGGCAACGTTGGAGCTAATAAAGAAGATTTAGAATCTGATAAAATTTGGACAAAAGGTGTGATTTTTAATTCTGAAATAACAAGTCCTTCCAATTATAGGGCCTTAAAAAACTTAGATCTCTGGTTAAAAATCAATAAAATAGTTGGGATAACTGGTTTAGATACAAGAAGTTTAACCAATTTTATTAGAGATGAGGGTGCTCCTAAAGGAACTATTTCTTTTTCCAAGAAAGGAAATTTTAATATCAATAAATTAACAAACTCAACAGTAAAATGGACTGGTTTAAAAAATCTTGATCTAGCAGAAAAGGTTACCACATCAAAAAACTATGTTTGGAAAGGACTCAAAACATGGAAAAAAGAAACTGGTTATGAAAAAAATAACAAAAGCTCTTTTCATGTGGTTGCCATAGACTATGGAATAAAAAAAAATATTTTAAGATATTTTTCTGACTTTAATTGTAAGGTAACTGTAGTTTCGTGCAAAACATCTGCTGATGAAATATTAGCTCTCAAACCAAATGGTATATTTCTATCAAATGGGCCTGGGGACCCTTCTGCTACAGGAAAATATGCAATTGAAATAATTAAAAATTTAATTAAAAAAAACTTACCTGTATTTGGTATTTGTCTAGGTCATCAAATACTTGCTTTAACACTTGGTGCAAAAACTAAAAAAATGAAACTAGGTCACCGAGGAGCAAATCATCCAGTTAAAAATATGATAAAAGATAATGTTGAAATCACAAGTCAAAATCATGGTTTTGAAATTATTAGAGAAACTTTGCCAAAAAATATCGAAGTGACTCATAAATCTTTGTTTGATGATTGTATCGAGGGAATTAGGTTAAAGAACAAACCTATTTTTTCAGTTCAATATCATCCAGAATCCAATCCAGGACCACAAGACAGCGTTTACTTGTTTGAAGAATTTATTAACAATATGAAAAAAAATGCCAAAAAGAAAAGATCTTAAAACTATATTAGTCATTGGTGCTGGGCCAATTATTATTGGTCAAGCATGTGAATTTGACTACTCTGGAACACAAGCTTGTAAGGCACTTAAAGATGAGGGTTATAAGGTTATCTTAATCAATTCTAATCCAGCAACTATCATGACAGATCCAGAGGTTGCTCATAAAACTTATATCGAACCTATTACTCTAGAAGTTTTAGAAAAAATTATTAAAAAAGAAAAACCAGATGCAATTTTACCAACAATGGGTGGTCAAACTGCTTTGAATTTAGCAATGGAGGCTGAGAAAAAAGGTGTTTTAAAAAAATACAAAATAGAATTGATTGGTGCAAATTCTAAAGCAATCTCTAATGCGGAAGATAGAAAAAAGTTTAGAAAGAATATGCTAGATATTGGTTTGGACTTACCAAAGTCTAAAGTTGTTAATCATATTAAAGATGCTGCGAAAGCTCTTAAACAAATTGGACTACCTGCAATAATTAGGCCTGCTTTTACTTTGGGAGGATTGGGGGGTGGTATTGCCAAAACTGAAAAGGAATACCTAAAAATAGTTAAAGATGGGCTTCATGAATCTCCTGTAAGTCAAATTCTAATAGAAGAGTCTCTTGAAGGTTGGAAAGAATTTGAAATGGAGGTTGTTAGAGATAGAAAAGATAACTGTATAATTATTTGCTCTATTGAAAATATTGACCCTATGGGAATTCACACGGGAGACTCGATAACTGTTGCTCCAGCTCTGACACTCACTGATAAAGAGTATCAAGTAATGAGAAATGCTTCTATCGCTTGTCTGAGAAAAATTGGAGTAGAAACAGGTGGATCTAACGTTCAATTTGCAATCAATCCTAAGGATGGAAGAATGGTTATTATTGAAATGAATCCAAGAGTTTCAAGGTCGTCAGCTCTAGCTTCTAAAGCAACTGGCTTTCCAATTGCAAAAGTTGCTGCCAAACTTGCTATTGGTTTCACATTAGATGAATTAAAAAATGAAATTACCAAAACAACACCTGCTTCTTTTGAGCCAAGTATTGATTATGTGGTAACAAAAATCCCAAGATTTACTTTTGAAAAATTCTCTACATCTGAATCAATTCTAGGAACATCGATGAAGTCCGTTGGTGAGGCTATGGCGATAGGCAGAAACTTTAAAGAATCTTTACAAAAAGCGTTGGTTTCCCTTGAAATTGGCTTCTCAGGATTAGATAGAATTTTTCCACTTAGCATAAAAGAAATAGAAAAAGAATTAAGAAAAAATATTCCTAACAGAATTTTATTAGCTGCAGAAGCATTTAGAAAAAAAATAAATATTAAAAGAATTCACAAACTTTGTAAAATAGACCCTTGGTTCTTAGAGCAAATAAAAGAGATTGTTGATGAAGAAAATCAAATACGAAAAAAAGGTCTTCCAAAAAACTACAATGAATTTAATAGGATTAAATCGATAGGATTTTCTGATAAAAAATTATCTGAAATCACTAAAATTTCTGAAGACATTGTTAGAAAAAAAAGAACTGCTTTAAAAGTATTGCCAGTTTATAAAAAAGTAGACACTTGTGCTGCTGAATTCAAATCTTTTACTCCCTATATGTATTCAACATATCAAAGAAATTTTGCTTTGAATTCAGAATGTGAAGCAGAGCCATCTTCAAGAAAAAAAATTATAATTTTAGGTGGTGGACCTAATCGTATTGGTCAAGGTATTGAGTTCGATTACTGTTGTTGCCAGGCAAGTTATGCTCTTAAAGAGAGTGGCTTTGAAACTATAATGATTAACTGTAACCCAGAAACTGTTTCAACAGACTATGATACAAGCGATAGGCTTTACTTTGAGCCTCTTAAAGAAGAATATGTTTACAATATTATTAAAAAAGAACAGCAAAAAGGAAATCTTGTGGGAATAATTGCCCAGTTTGGTGGACAAACCCCAATAAGACTTGCAAAATTTTTACATGATAACAAGCTACCCATCTTAGGAACTCAATATACATCTATAGATTTAGCTGAAGATAGAGACAGATTTAGAAAACTACTTGATAAATTAAAGTTAAAACAAGCAGAAAGTGGAATTGCCAAAACCTATAAGCAGGCTATTAAAATTGCTGAAAAAATTGGGCTGCCTTTAATGGTTAGACCTTCTTATGTTCTGGGTGGAAGAGCAATGGAAATTGTTCATGAAAAAAGTCAATTAAAAAACTTTGTAGAAGAAGCTTTTAAAGCTGCTGAAGATAACCCAATATTAATAGATAAATTTATTAGTCACGCTATGGAAGTTGATGTAGATGCTATATCTGATGGTAAGCAAGTTTTTGTTGCAGGAATAATGCAACACATCGAAGAAGCTGGTATTCACTCGGGTGACTCAGCCTGCTGTTTACCGCCAATATCTATTAAACCAAAATTGATAAAAGAAATAGAAATCCAAACAAAAAAATTAGCTTTAGCTTTGAAGGTTAAAGGTTTCATGAATATTCAGTTTGCAATAAAAAATGATGAAATCTATGTAATTGAAGTCAATCCAAGAGCTAGCCGAACTGTTCCTTTTGTCTCAAAAGCCAAAGGTATTCCTCTTGCAAAAATTGCTTCAAGAGTAATGTCGGGTGAAAAATTATCTAACTTTAATTTAAAAAGTAAAACAAAAAACATGTTTGCAGTTAAAGAGGCGGTATTTCCTTTCAATAAATTTCCAAATAGTGATGTTTTATTAGGTCCTGAGATGAAATCAACTGGTGAGGTTATGGGTTTTGATAAAGATTTTGGTATGGCATTTGCTAAAAGTCAAATAGCATCATCAAATTCTTTGCCAACAAAAGGATTGGCTTTTATTTCCCTAAAAGATAGTCACAAAGAAGAGGGTGTTGATTTAGCAAAACAATTATTAAAATTAAACTTTTCATTATGTGGCACTGGTGGCACAGCAGATTATATTCGTGAATATGGAATTAAATGTAAAAAAATAAATAAAGTCAGCGGAGGCTCGCCTCATATAGTTGATGTTTTAAATTCAAAAAAAATTGCTCTAGTTATTAACACTGGCGGTGGAAATAGTGAACACCGTCTTCATGATGCAATGGCCTTAAGAAGAGCAACACTAGTAAATAAAGTTCCTTATTGCACAAATATGTCAACTGCACAGGCTTGCTTAAAAGGAATTAGATCATTAAAAACTAAAGAGCTTTCAGTAATATCTCTTCAGGATATTTAATTTTTTATAACTATTACTGCGCTCTATTTTTACGAGCAAAAATAAAAGACTTAACACATAATAAAGTAAATATTAATCCAGTTGTAAGCATCATCAGCTTAGAAGTATCTGCCCACATATTATCAAATAATGTGCCTTTCATTATTCCTCTTGAAAAATCTAAGCCCCCAATAAATACGATTAAACCAAATGTTACAACTATATGCATAAATAGTTTTTTTTTATTTGAAGATTTAGCACTCAAAATAGAAAATAATAATATTGGTAGTCCAAACATGGATGGAATAAATGATGTTATAGAATTACTGCCACTTATAAAGCTTACGGCTACCCCCCAAATAATTAAAAATATTCCATAAATAATTGAAACACTTTCCATACTTTTTCCTAAAAAAGTAAATTCTTTAATACTATTGTCTTGATTTTCCATCTGTTCCATAATTGTTATTCAACTTTCTAATCTGTTTCAAAAGTCACATAATTGACTTAAATACAACGTCTTTCATTAAATTTTTTAACTAATAACTTAAAGTTAAATTTAATCTTTTAAATTTAGGTTTAAAACTAAAAAAAAGTTTATTATGGTTACCGGTATCCTTAGCAACAGTTTGTTGCCACAGATGCACCATTTCATGTGAAAGAGTATTTAAGAACTCTAGTTTATTTTTGTATTTAGGCATCATTTCAAGAACAAAAAAACTTGTTCCCTTATAGTAATCAACATTTTCAACACACTGACCAGAAGCTTTAATTAATCTTTTAATTTGAATATCATTAAAACTGTTAAGTTTATCCTTGAATAGAATCTTATTAAAATATCTAAAATATTTCTTAATATCTTTATAGGTAGCGATATATTTCTTATCAGACATTTTTGTTTCTTTTAAAATTTTTTTTTTAACTCTAATAATAATTTTTTTATTAATATCTTTAATGTTATTCATTAAGCTAAATCACTTTAAGTTTATTGTAGATTTTAATTAGGTGTTAATTTCAAGAAAGCCTTATCTAATGTTTATTTCATAATAAGCAAGATTATAAATTGAATAAAAAAATTAATGAGAGGACAAACCAGTGTTGGCTATACTTAAAATCATTTCTTCATAATTCATATCAAGGTTTAATACACACGACCTATAGAAATAACCTTTTCGAAGACCTGGCATCAGATTGGCCTCAATAAAATGAGGTATACCTAAATGGTCCATTTTAATATCAATTCTACCTAAAGATTTTCCACCTAATGCTATAAAAGAATCTTTTGCTAATTGAGAAAGTTTATCAAAAATTTTTGTATCAGTTACTAAAATTACCTCTTCTTCATCATTTTTTTTAACATCAAAATCAAGAATACAATGACCGTGTATATTTTTTTTTACAATAATTTCTATAGGCATGGCTCTCAAGCTTCCATCTATACTGTCCTCAAAGATACCCACACTATATTCTTTTCCAGCCAAATATGTTTCAACTAAAGAAGGTGATTTTTGCTTTAGCTTAATATCAAGTACTTTTGCTGTAAAATCTTCAAAATTAAATACTAAAGAATTTTTATTTATACCCCTGCTATCTCCACCTGTTACTGGTTTTATGAAAAGAGGAAATTTTATTGGAATTGAAGATCCTTTTAAGTATTCACCTGGATTAGTAATAAAAAAATCAGCAGTTCTAATATTATTTTTTTGCATAATCTTTTTTGCTCTATTTTTATCACTCTCATTATCAAGAGCAGCTTTACTTGAGGCAATATATGGAATTTTAAATAATTCTAAGTAATCATTTAACCATATCTTTCGATTATTAAATAAGAAGTACTTAACACCAGAAAAAACTAGATCTGGTTTTCTTTTAGCAAGCTGATCAAGATCTTCTTCAGAATTAATTTCAGTGATTAAAACATTTTTATATTTTTTAGATAAAATTCTTTGAATCTTTTTTTCTTCCAGAATAATTCCAACATTATCTTGATGAGAATTTACCTCCCCCAAGTTAGGGACAGCAACTATTTCAATCGTCTTATTAATCTTTATTGTAATATTGTTATTTTTTTTTAAAGGTAAAATATTACCTATTACTGAAATATCTTGTTTGGCTATATCTTTTATAATCATAATGAAACCAATTCACTATTCACACAAAAGTGAGTGAATTATGAATTCTCTTAATAAAGTTGTTTTCTAAAAAATTATTGCCTGAGTGATGTTGTTTAAAATTATTTCTGGCAGTATCTAAAAAAAAATCTTATAGGGCTTTTAGAGAGCAATAGATACAAGTCTATAAACTTAATACTATTCAACTTTCCAATCTGTAGGAAAAGAGACATAATTAACCTGTAAACAAAGTCTTTCTTTTGTTATTTTTTTCTTTTCCATACCGTGCCAAGTATTTGGACCACTTGTGAAAAGATAACCATGGTTATGTTTGTAAGGTACAGTTTTTACTTTCTCTAATTTTTCATTATAAAAATCAGTTCCAAGATCCTCAGATTCGTTGGTATTATTAACAAAAATTAGCCCTGACATTAATTTTTCTTTAATATCACAATGAGGTTTTAACCAAAAACCTTCTCTATCACAGATTACTTCAAGTCTAACATAAGAGTTTGCTAGATCCCTATTAATCATTTTTGAAATTGTTTGCTGTGTTTCTTTCGATTGAAGTTCATTGATAAATTTCACTAAATTTGGAAATTGTGAAGCGTTATCTTTTGTTACAAAACATCTAAATTTTATTGCCTTGCCACCAGAAGCTATACCTTCTCTAAATTCTGCAGCACCACCATCAATCGCTCTTGTTCCATCATAGTTAAGGTTATGCTTGCTTACATCTGGTATATCTGCAGTAGTAATTTCTTTTATTGCCTCATCGGTAAGTGCATTATTATATTCCCAGTGATCAAAAGGAAATTCATGTTTTTTTGATTTATTTTGAATTGATTCTAAAAATGACATTATGAATTAATTTTTTGTTTTATAATATTTGCTACTCTATTCGTTTCATCAAGTTTTTGGTAGTTCCAATTTTCAATCTCTTCACCTAAAATTCTAGTTATGTTTAATTCTCTAAATAAATTTCTAAATCTTTGAAATCTTTTGTCATTTTTTTTAGGCAAAATACTAGCTATATAGATTGGTTTACCA
>Ga0209383_1000334_pt1 | contig 34373 bp, 32 predicted proteins | sample CoawatmetaG02DNA_FD_187510 | JGI IMG/M metagenome (GOLD analysis project Ga0209383, IMG submission 187510) | Marine microbial communities from the West Antarctic Peninsula - Coastal water metaG029-DNA (SPAdes) (version 2) | ecosystem: Environmental > Aquatic > Marine > Coastal ... | reverse complement strand
AAGAATACTCGCTTGCTCAAGAAATAAAATAAAACCAAGACCATCAGTGGTGATTTTATTCTTTTCGTTATCTGTAAAAATTCGTATTGTATTTTCATAGGCATGCTTAATAGAAACATTATCTTTATCAGCTAACTTTTCAAGTTGAGTAAACCAGTCAAGCGCACTCTTAATTTCTTTATTATCAAATCCTGCTGCCTCTAGCTCTTGAGTAATATTTGTAAAATCAGAATGCGGCTTAGAGCTTAGATAATTTTCAAACATATAAATTAGTAAATCAAACATTATTTATCCTCGCTATTTATAAGATTAGTTTATGAAATTAAGAGTTTAATTAAAAGAAAAAGTTTAATTAAAAGAAAAGATTTAACTTAACAGTATAATATAGATTAATTTTAAAATATTTAGTAATTTTCACTTTTAACAAATTTATCAGTTAATAAATTATTAAGCAATACAAATTATGTCTCTTTTGAAAATATTAAACTATCCTGATCCAAGGCTCAATAAAATTGCAAGTAAAGTAATAGTTGTTGATAAACAAATTAAGTCATTTGTTAATAACCTTTCAGATACCATGTACGATGCTAAAGGAATCGGGCTGGCTGCGACACAGGTTGATTTTCATAAGAAAATAATCGTAATTGATATTTCGGAAGAAAAAAATAGGTTAATTACTTTAATAAACCCTGAATTAATTGAATCATCCGGAACTCAAGATACAGAAGAGGGGTGTTTATCAGTTCCAGATATTTATGAAAAAGTAGAAAGATCCGAGAGTGTAAGGGTAAAGGCCCTTGATGTAAATGGGAAAGAGTTTGAGATAAAAGCCGAAGGATTATTAGCAGTATGCATTCAACATGAAATGGATCATCTTGAAGGTAAGGTATTTGTTGAATACTTATCTTTTTTAAAAAGAGATAGAATCAAAAAAAAAATGATTAAAAAAAATAAAAAACTATATGCTTGATTAAATGCAAAATAAAAAACCTAAAATTATTTTTGCAGGAACTCCACAATTCTCAGTTCCAACTCTAAAGTTATTATATGACTCAGGCTATGAAGTTTGTCTTGTTTTGACACAGCCTGATAGAAAGTCAGGAAGAGGAATGAAGGTAACCCAAAGCCCCATTAAAAAATATTCTATTGCACATAACTTACCTTTATATCAACCAGAAAAACTGTTAAATAATGAGGAAGTAAAAAATAAAATTTTATCATTGAAGCCTAATATTTTGATAGTAGTGGCGTACGGACTTATTATCCCAACAGAATTTTTAAAAATTTTTTTACATAAATATAATATACATGCTTCACTATTACCCCGTTGGAGAGGGGCAGCACCAATTCATAGGGCTATAGAAGCCGGGGATTCAACAACTGGTGTAACAATAATGAGTGTAATTCCAGAACTAGATGCAGGCCCAATGATTGAAAAAGAAAAAATTAAAATTAAGGATTCTGATACAACAGGGAGTTTAAACAAATGCTTGTCTGAAATTGGAGCAAAGCTGATGCTGAAGGTTCTCCAAAATATAGAGGCGGGGAAAACTATTAACCTAGTTTCTCAAAATGACTCTGAAGCATCCTATGCACATAAAATTAAGAAAAATGAATCCATTCTAAATAAAAATGAGTCGGCAAACCTTGTCTGTAGAAAGGTTAGAGCATTTAACCCGTATCCAGTAGTTAATTGTATTTTTAGAGAAAAGAGAATTAAAATTTGGGAAACAAATATTACTGACATAAAAAAGCATTCTAAAATTAATTTAGAACCAGGTAATTTCATTGTTATAAAAGAAAGCTTATATTTACAATTGTATGACAAAGCAATAAAAATTATAAAGATTCAGCCTGAGGGCTCAAGACCGATGTCAGCAGAAGAGTTCATTAATGGATATAGTGTAGTAACTGGAGAATCAATTACGTAATGAATGTATCGCAATGGATAGCGTCATTAATTTTACAAAATGTCTTATCAGGTAAAAACCTTGATAAGACTTTCATAGTATTTTTTGAAAAATACAGTAAAAAATTAGAAGAAATAAATAAGCCTGAAATTAAAAATTTAGTATACGGCGCATTGAGATACTTAGGAGAATCTTCATTTATTATCAACAAATTAGTAAAAAGAAAAATTGATGATAACTCTATAGAGTGCCTTCTTTATGTTGCCTTGTATCAAATCAATTATGATAGAGCAACAGATTTCACGATTGTAGATCAGGTAGTAAATGCGTGTAAAAAAATCAACTCAAAAAAATGCGGGTTTATAAACGCTATTTTAAGAAATTATTTGAGAGACAAGTATAAATTAAAAACACAGGCAGAGAATGATGAGCAATCAAATCTTAACTATCCGGAGTGGTGGGTAACAAAAATTAAAAAAGAGTACCCAGAAAACTGGCTAGAAATATTAAAGTCTGGTAATCAGCACCCCCCCTTAACATTAAGAATTAATACAATGAAAGTAAGCCCTCAGATTTATGAGCAAATATTAAAAGAGAAGGGAATTGATTATTCAAATTTAAGTAACGAAGCATTAATATTAAAAAAACCAACAGATGTTCAAAACATTCCAAAATTTATGAGTGGCTATGTATCAATTCAAGATTATGGAGCACAATTAGCTGGCTATCTCATTGATTTGAAGAAAGGACATAAGGTTTTAGATTTGTGTGCAGCTCCCGGCGGTAAAACATGCCATATGCTGGAATTAGAACAAATAGAACTAACTGCTGTAGAGCTTAACAAAGACAGAGCGTTGATGATTAAGGATAATCTAGTTAGATCCGACTTAAAAGCAAAAGTAATAAATGCAAAATTAGATATAAGTAATGAGTGGTGGGATGGAGAGCAATTTGATAGGATAATGCTAGATGCACCATGTACAGCATCTGGAATAGTAAGAAGACATATAGATATTAAATGGCTTAGAAGAGAATCAGATTTGGAGTTTTTTAGTAAACAACAATTTGAATTATTGAATGCATCATGGGCTATGTTAAAGAATAAAGGTAAATTACTTTATGTGACATGCTCAATATTTAGTGAAGAAAATAGAGCGGTGATTGAAAAATTTAAAAATAATAATAATGTAAAAGAGATAAAAATAAAATTTCCAGATAATGTAATTTCAATTGAGAGTCAACTAATTCCAAACCATAATCATGATGGCTTATTTTATGCATTACTTGAAAAGTAATAAACATATATATGCGGCTCTGATAATTTTTCTATTTTCAGGAAATCTAAATGCACTTGAGGGAGAGAAAAATATTGAAATTAAGGACTTTAATTTTAAAAAAAAAGAAAATAGTTATTCAATTGGATTTGTTCAGAAAATTCAATTATCCAAGACAATAAGAAGCGCTATAAACAAGGGAATCCCTTTTGATTTCAAAATAGTCTGTAAAGTGTTTATTAAAAATAACCTTTGGTTTGATAAGAAAATTCAGGAAGTAGAACTTTTCTATAGAATTAAGTATAAAAATTTAAAGCAAGTGTATGAGGTTCAAGGCATATATGGGGAAAAAAAAGAATTCAATGGTTTTGATGAAGCAATAAAGAGCTTAAATGTGATTAAAGGTTGGAATTTAAATTTTGATAACTCATCAAAGACTGATGTGTATTATATAGTTTTGAAAGTAAAGCTCGATAAGAAGAAATTACCCAAACCCTTGCAGGTAAATTTTTTTGATACGGCGTGGAATATCGAGTCTATAAAATATAATTATTTGCTGGAAAGTTTAATATGAAATACGTAATCACATCAGTTGCAATTATTGGTATTGCACTCTTAATTTTACTAGCAAAATCTCTCTCAAATACTGATTTAATTTCAAGCGATACTTTTCGTTTCTTAGTAGCATTATCTGTATTTTTTGTTTTCTCATTAATAGTTTTGATAGCAATTCAGGTCTTTCGACTTTTACAAAGCGTAAAAAAAGAAATAATTGGAAGTAGGCTGACATTAAGATTAGTGTTGTCTTTTGGTTTAATGGTTTTAATACCTGTTTCAATTGTATACCTTGTATCTGTTAATTTTTTAACCAAATCAATTGAATCATGGTTTGATGTTAGAGTTGAATCAGCCTTAGAAGGAGGCCTTACCTTAGGGCAAAAGACTGTTGATATATTAGTTAATGATATTGAGTTAAAAGGTAAAAGTATTGCTTATTCGTTATCAAATACATTGCCTGAAAAAAGACAAAGTTTATTAATTGATATGAGGGAAAAGTTCGCAATACAAGATGCAATATTGTTTAATAAGAACGGAAGTATAAATTTAATCTCAAGTTCAAGGGATGATTTAATTCCACCATTAATTGATAGTGACGATATTTCAAAGGCAAGTGAAGGTTATTTTATCAAAATAGAGTTTTCGGATGATATTGAAACAGGGGATAAGGAAATTTTTTTAAAAGCTTACATTCCAGTAAACTCAAACAAGGCACAACAAAAAAATGTATTAGACGTGAGCTCACAGCAGGAAATACTGATGTTAACTCAGCCAATACCTCGATCAATTGCGAATATTGCGATTTCAGTCGAATCTGTATACGAGGAATACCAACAGTTAACCTATAGTAGGAATTCATTAAAAGTAATTTATACACTAACTTTAACGCTTGTATTATTGCTAGCAATTCTATCTTCTGTTGCTATTTCATTTATTCTAAGTAGAAAATTTTCTAGACCACTTGCAATGTTATCAGATGCGACTAAGGAGATTGCTAAAGGAAATTATAAGAAGTTTATTCCAGAATCTGGTAAAGATGAGTTGGGAGTATTAGTAAAGTCATTTAATAGTATGACAAGTCAACTTGACATTGCTACTAAGAATGCAAAAATAAATAGAAAGGGTTTGGAGGAAGCTAGATCATTTTTAGAAATAATTCTAACTAATTTAGTTACTGCAGTTGTTGTAATTGATAATTCTAACAAAATAAGGCTATATAATAAGTCAGCATCAAAAATGTTTAATTTTAAATTAGGAAATGCTGAAGGTAAATTATTAGCAAATGTTATTAAAAACAAAAAATTATACGAAGGTTTATTAAGGTTTATTGAGGAGTATTTAGGAAACCCAAAAAAAAATAAGAAGCAAATTAGCACAGAGTTTAAATTTGAGCTTAATAGGGAGGAAAAGATAATTATCCTACAAATTTCACCTTTAGCTGAAAAAATAGCAGGTTCATATGTGTTGGTAATAGATGATATAACAATGGTCACAAAAGCACAAAGACAGTTTGCATGGGGAGAGGTTGCAAGAAGATTGGCGCATGAAATTAAAAATCCATTAACACCAATTCAATTAATAGCCGAGCGAATACAACATAAATTCAGTAAAAAACTAAATAAAGAGGATTCAAGTATTCTTGATAAATCAACAACTACGATAGTTAAGCAAGTGAATGCATTAAAGGTTATGGTTAATGAATTTTCAGAATACTCAAGAACACCAAAAATAGAAAAAAATAAATTAGATATAATGCTATTAATTACAGAGGTAGTCGATTTATACACGAACAAAAATTTTATAATTGCATTAAAAAATAAAAAAGATCAAATTTTTATTGAGGCGGATGAGAATAAATTAAGACAGGTACTAATAAATATTTTTGATAACGCAAAAGATGCACTTAAAAATATTAAGAATCCTAAGGTAAGCGTATCATTGGATCAAAAATCAGATAAAATATTAATACAGATAAAAGACAATGGTATCGGTATCCCGCAAAATATAATCAATAGAATATTTGAGCCGTATATAACATCAAAAGATAACGGTACAGGTCTTGGCTTAGCAATTGTAAATAAAATAATTGAAGAACATAATGGATCAATTAAAATAGAAAACCAAGTAAATGGCGGTGTAAAAATAATAATTGTTTTGCCAACTAAGAATTAAAAATTAACTTTGAAAAAAATTACAAACATATTAGTTGTAGATGACGAAAAAGATATCAGAGAATCATTAAGGGATATATTAATTGATGAAGGATTTAATGTTTTTTTAGCAAAGAATGCTGCTGAAGCAATTAGGCTAAAAGAAAAACAAAAAATAGATTTAATTCTTCTAGATATCTGGATGCCTGATACTGATGGTATTTCCTTACTGAAAAGTTGGGCGAAAAATAAAGAAATAGATTGCCCTGTGTTGATGATGTCTGGCCATGGAACTATTGATACTGCAATTGAAGCGACTAAAATAGGAGCAACTGATTTTCTTGAAAAGCCAATTTCATTACAAAAACTATTAAAATCAATAACAGGAGCTCTTAAAAAGTCAGTTGAAATTGATAAAATCGATAAAAATTTTCTTGAGAATAGCCACCTTAAGTATATAAGTGATTTTAAAAATGATCTTCATAAGTTAAAAAATTCATACTTTACTGCTTTAGTTGGAACAAAAGGAAATTTTTTAAATGTGTGTAAGAGTTTCTTGGTTAGTAGTAGTTCTTTAAATATTGACTCACAAGATTTAATTACTCCAAATATTATTAAAGTAGCTCAAGCAAAAGGAACAAAATTTATTGTAATTGATAATTTTCTTAGTTATACGAATGAAAAAAAAGATATATTTATTTCATTGGCTGAAGAAATCAACAATTCAAAAATAAAAATAATATTTATTGAAAGATCAATAAATGAAAAAAGTTTAAATATTTTAAAATTAATAGACATTGATTTTGAGAAAAATATACTTTTAATGCCTAATCTGATGACCGATAAAGATTTAATCCCAGACTTATCTATTTCTATATTAAACTTTTATCTTGAAAAAAATAATGATTTTGGTTTTAAGGAATTTGAAATTTCAGCTTTGAACGAATTAAGAGTGCACAAGGGTATTACTGATATTGATGTATTAGACCGAATTATTTTAAATTTAATGATTAGTTCTCAGAATGATAAAATTACAATTAAAGATATAAACTCTTTAATGAAAAGCCTAACTATTTTAAATAAAAGTACTAATGATAATGATAATGATCAGAAAATTACTTCTCTTTTTAAGAAGCCATTAAGAGATGCTAGAGATGATTTTGAAATATTGTATTTTGATTTTCATTTTAAAAATAAGATTAGTGTTTCAGAATTAGCAAAAATATCAGGTGTTGAAAGAACTCACTTATATCGAAAACTTAAGCAATTAAAGATTAAATTTTAATCTGTAAATTCACTTATTACAGGCGTGTGATCTGAAGGACGCTCTAATTTTCTTGGTTCTTTATCAATATATGAGTGACTTAAATCAGGTAATAATGATTTCGAAACTAAAATATGATCTATTCTCATACCTAGGTTCCTTCTAAAACCAGCCATTCTATAATCCCACCATGAATACTCTTCACTTTTTGGATTTAGTAATCTGAATGAATCAATGAATCCAGTATTAAGTATCTTGATGAAGTAATCCCTTTCTTCCTTGGAGACTAGATTTTGTCCCGACCAAATTTCAGGGTCATGGCAGTCAATATCTGCTGGCGCAATATTAAAGTCACCTGTTATTATTATTTTATTATCTGCCAATTGTTTAATCCATTTACAAAAATTTTTTAACCAATTTTTTTTATAGATAAACTTTTCTGAATCAAGTGACTGCCCATTAGGTATGTAAGCGGAAATAATCCTAACTTTATTATTTTCTGATATTTCATAATTTCCAGATATTAATCTCTTCTGAGGGTCGTCAAAATTTGGTAGATCTACCATGATATTAGTTAATGGTTTTTTACTAATAAGTGCTACACCGTTATAAGTATTTTGACCGTTATGATATGAATATAATCCTAGTTGGTTAAATACCTCATGGGGAAAATTATCATTATTTTGTTTTGTTTCTTGCAAACACAGAACATCAACTTTCGATGATTCTATCCAATCTATAACATGAGGTAACCTCACTTTTAATGAATTAACATTCCATGTTGCTACTTTCACTTTATACTTTAAGTCCCTGATGCTTAAGTAAAGCATCAATAGATGGCGGTCTACCTCGAAATGCAACAAATGAATCTAGTGCTGCACGCGAACCACCTTTGGAAAGTACCTCTCGCTTAAATTTATCACCAATATTTTTTGATAATATTCCTTCTTCTTCAAACATACTGTATACATCTGCAGATAGAACTTCTGCCCATTTGTAACTATAGTATCCAGCGGCATAGCCACCAGCAAAAATATGAGAAAAGCTATGAGAGAATCTATTCCATTTTGGTGGGCGAATTACAGCAACCTCATCTCTAACCTCCTCTAAAAGACTTAAAAAATCCTGATTTACCTTATAACTAATATTATGAAGCTTTATATCAAACAATGAAAATTCAACTTGACGGAGTGTTTGAAGGCCTGATTGAAAGTTTTTAGATTTCAATAGTTTATTAAATAAGGATTTAGGCATTTTCTTTTTTGTAGTCATATTTTCAGTCATACTTTCAATGACTGACCATTCCCAACAAAAGTTTTCCATAAATTGACTTGGGAGCTCTACAGCATCCCATTCAACTCCCTTAATTCCTGAAACAGAATAGTAATCAATTTCGGTTAGAAGGTGATGAAGTCCATGACCAAATTCATGGAAAAGAGTAATTATTTCATCGTGATTAAGGTAGGCACCAATATTTTTAATAGGAGCGGTAAAATTACAAGTTAAAAATGCTATAGGCAAAGAACTCTCATCATCAAAAGTATATTTGGAAACAGCTTCATCCATCCATGCCCCACCTCGTTTATTCCTTCGAGCATAAAGATCTAAATAAAATTGGCCAATTAAAACATTTGACTGATTATAAATTTCATAGAACAAAACATCCTTATGCCAAACTTCAGTAATTGTTTTTTTAAAACTAAGGCCATAAATTTTTGATACAACACTAAACAAGCCATCAATTACTTTATCAATTGGGAAATATTTTTTAATTTCAGTATCTGAAAAATCAAACTTCTCTTTTTTAAGTTTTTCGGACAAATAAGCAACATCCCATGCTTGAGGGCTATCAATTTCATAAGTCTTACCAATTCTATTTAAATCTAACATATCCTTGTTTGCAAAGGGCTTTGCTTTATTTGCTAAGTCCATAAGAAAATTGATAACCTCCTTAGGGCTATCTGCCATTCTTGTTTCTAAAGCCATTTCAGAAAAGTTCTTATAATTAAGAAGCGAAGATAAATCGTTCCGTAGCTTAAGGATATGATGAATAGTTTTTGTATTATCAAATTTTGGTGCAGCCAATTCTGAAGCTTTAATTGAATACGCTTTATAAAGCTGCTCTCTTAATTCTCGATTATCCGCATACTGAAGAACAGGTATGTAACTTGGAAAGTCTAATGTAAATAACCACCCATCTTTATTAATACTAATGGCTTTTTCTTTTGACATATCAATTATATCTTTGGGGATACCTTTAAGTTTTCTTTTATCCTTGATAATCAGAGTAAATTCGTTTACAGAATCAAGAACATTTTCTTCGAATTTGGAACAATGCTTAGATAATTCACTTTTAATTTTTTTGAATTCATTTTTTTTTAATTTTGGTAGTGAGACTCCAGCAAGCTTGAAGCCAAGTAATTCATTTTTAATAATCTTCTTTTGAATTGCGTCTAATTTAGTTGATGCTTTATCTAATAAAATGAATTTCTTATAAATAATTTCATTTTGCCCAAGCGTAGAATAATATTTTGTAATTTTTATAAGATTTTCATTGTATGCTTTTCTTAGTGGCTCGTTATTCATTACAGAGTTTAGGTGACTTATTTGCGACCATGCACGACTTAATTTTTCATCGCATTGCTCAAGTGGCTTAACAAAGTTGTCCCAACTTGGATTTTTCTTATCTTTCTCAATTAATTGTATAGAGATAGTATTTTTTTTAATAATTTCATCGATTGCAGGCGAGATATGTTCAACTCTAATCTTTTCAAAGGATGGATGGGTATTTCTTATTAGTAAAGGGTTCATAATTTTTATTTAGTATTAATATTGTATATCTAGAGTAAATTTAAAGTTAAAAATTCAATTTTTATATAAAACTAAATCAATCAGAGTAAATTTTTATAGGAACCATCATGCTGATGATGATCTTTTATTTTTTCTTTATACTTAATTACTTGCCGATCAAGTTTGCTTATTAGTAACTCAATTCCATGGTACATATCTTTGTCTGCACATTTTGCATGGATATCAATTTTTGACAAGTGAATCGTAGCTTCTGCAACATGAGTTAGTTTTTCAACACTTAAGGTAAATTTTACATCAATAACATAATTAAAATGTTTTTTAATTTTTAGAAATTTCTTAGTTATATGATCATGAATGGAGGGGGTGATATCTAAATGATGCCCAGAAATATTTATATTCATTATTCATCCCTTAAATAATTTTTCGCTTTGAAGAGGGTAAAATCTTAAGAACTTCACGATATTTTGTAATTGTTCTTCTGGCTATTTTAACTCCTTGTTCAGTGAGCAGCAAACGTAATTTCTCATCTGAGTATGGCATATTTTTTGATTCATTATCAATAATATTTTTAATTCTGGAAAGTATTGCTCTTGATGATAAATTATCTTTATTTGAAACTTCAATAATTGAGCTAAAGAAATACTTTAATTCAAATATTCCATGTGGAGTTGATATATATTTGTTGGAGGTTATTCGTGAAATTGTTGACTCATGAAGCTCGAGATCAGTTGCAATATTCTTAAGTGTAAGGGGTTTAATGTGCGATTCATCTTTTTCAAGGAAATCAATCTGCCTTTCAATTATCGATCGAGAAACTCTTAGTATGGATATTGACCGTTGCTGAAGAGTTTTAATTATCCATTTTGCTTCTTGGAATTGATTCTTTAGCTCGCTATTTTTTTTGTCTGACAAAATATTTTTGTAGTCATTATTTATTTTAATTTTAAAAAAACTTTCATTATTTAATTCAACAACCCATTCTCCATTTATTTTTTTAACAAAAACATCAGCACTTATGTAGTTAGTGTTTTCAATTTTTTGAAATATTAACCCTGGCTTAGGATTAAGTTTTTTAATTATTGAAATTGCATTTTTTAACTCTTCATCTTCACAAATTAATTTATTTTTTAGGAGTTTAATGTTTGCAGTAGCAAGCAAATCTAGGTATTTATTTGAAATTATCTTTGCCGTATTAATAATCTTAGGACTATCCTTGATGATATCTAATTGTAAACAGAGGCATTCTGATAGGTTTCTTGCACCAATCCCTGGAAGAGAGGAATTTTGTATTAATTTTAATACAATTTCTATTTCTTTTAAATCAACAATAGGTTTGTATGGGATTTCTTCTCTTATCTTTTCTAAACTTTCCGATAGGTATCCATTGTCATCAATATAATCAATCAAAAATGAAAAAATAACTTGATCTCTGTCTGTGAATGATAAAACAGATATATTTTCAATCAAATATTCTTTTAGTGTTTGATTTTTTATTTGATTTTCAAAAATATTATAATTTTGATTAATAAAAGAATTGCTATCATTTCGTAGTTTATTATTTTGGGTCAATTGATTGCTATCTTCTGCTTCGAGAAATACATTTTCAGCTAAATACTCATCAATTAGATCATTTAATTCTGACTGAGATGCTTGTAAGAGCTTTATAGATTGTTGAAGTAGGGGCGTAAGTTTAAGAGATTGCGAAAGTTTTAAATTAAAACTTAATTTCATATCTACAGCGTAAAATTTTTCCCAAGATAAATATCTCTTACTTTTTGGTTTGAAGTTATTTCTGAGGGTGGTCCAGAAGCAAATATTTTGCCTTGATTTACTATATATGCACGGTCACAAATACCAAGTGTTTCCCTTACACTATGATCTGTTATTAGAACACCAATACCAATGGAAGCTAAGTGCTTAATAATTTTTTGAATATCAATTACTGCAATTGGATCAATGCCTGCAAATGGCTCATCTAATAAAATAAATTTAGGGTTTGTTGCAAGGCACCTAGCTATCTCTACTCTCCTTCTTTCTCCTCCTGAGAGACTGATTGCAGAATTATCTCTGATATGTTCTATATGTAATTCTCTTAATAATATCTCTAATTTTTCAGTTAATTGTTTCTTGGATAGTTTTCTTAATTCTAATATCGATAATATATTTTCTGAAACCGTCATTTTTCTAAAAATTGATGGCTCTTGTGGTAAATATGAAATACCAACTTTTGCACGCATATGAATAGGCATTTTTGTTAAATTCTGGTTATCTATTAAAATATTCCCATGATCAGATGTAACAAGTCCAACTATCATATAGAAAGATGTTGTTTTTCCTGCTCCATTCGGACCCAGTAAACCTATAACCTCTCCACTTTTTATAGATAAAGAAATATCCTTAACAACAACATTATTTTTATAACTTTTCTTAATATTTTGAATTATTAATTCTGACATTATTAATTTTCTTTTTTTGGGTTTATAATTACTTTTGTTCGACCTTTTTTACTAACCTCTCCATTTTTATTTTTAGTATCTCCAGATAATGCCTGAGCAAATTCGCTATTCGCATCGTACATTATATAGTCACCCCATACTTCATCTACACCTCGTTTTACATATGCTTTTTCATATAAGTGAACTTTATCCATATGACCATCATATTCTATCCTTAATCCCTTGCCATCTATATACTCATTTCCTCCTTCCATCTTTTGCTTGAAGGTTGCAGGCTCACCTATTGATGTACTATGAGTAAATCCCTGTTTATCCTCTCTTACAATTAATGTATCTGCATGGATAATCAAGGTTCCCTGAGTTAGTATTACATCTCCAGTATATGTACTAATACTTTTAGTATCATCAACCGTCATCGTATCTGCTTCTATTTCTATTGGCTTATCTCTATCAGATTTTTCTGCTATCACCATGAAAGGCACCAACATACATAGTAAAAATAATAGTTTAATTTTTTTGTGGTTTTTCATAGTAGACCTTCACATTACTTAGTAATTTAATTGTTCCTTCTTTTTTATCATACTTCATCCCAACGCCGTCAATTTCAATATCTGGTTCTTGTATTATTTTGACAGGTTTTTCACTCGTAACAATATCTAGCTTAGTGAAAATATTTAATTCATCTGTAATAAGTGTCATCTTTTTCTTTTTTGCTGTAGGTAGACGGATTAAAACAACATTTTTTTTAAGGAATACTTCATCTCCTTTGTTATTAATCTCACCGGCAATGCTCTTAATGGTGGTATGAGGCTTTCCATTTTCATATTTTGTATAGAAAGGTTGAACGAGAAAAGCTTTCTCCGAATAACTATAATGTTTCATTTCTTTAGCTTTCAATGTGTACTTAATTTCTCCATCCTTATTAGTTTGTGTTGTTGTGAAATTGTTTAAGAAAAAATCAGGACTACTATTAAGGTCCCTTTTTTTATTTACATACTCTTTATCAACCTCTTGCTTTAACCAATAACTAGTTAAAGCAATAATTATTAAGAAAATTGCAACAAAGAATGTGGAAAGTTTATTCAATATTTTATATAAATTAAATTATTTTAGCTTTAAATAAATCTTGTATTGTTAGGGCTCCAATTAAAGATTTATTAGAGTCGGTTACGAGAAAAGCTGTAATTTTCATTTTCTCCATCATTTTAAGTGCCTCCACTGCCATTTGATCAGATTTCAAGATTATTGGGTTTTGTTTCATAGATTTATCTATAGAAGAATTAAGTTTCATTCCGTCAAGCAAGGATCGCCTTAAGTCCCCATCAGTAAAAATACCTAAAGGCTGGCCATCTGAGTTTACAACTGCTGTAAATCCAACTTTCTTTAAAGAAATTTCATTAATCGCATCTTTTATTGTGGCGTCGATATTTATAAATGGTGTTGATTTTAAATCAATCATGATGTCTTTAACTAAAACAATCTTACCAAGGCTTCCTCCAGGGTGAGAGCGAGCAAAGTCTTCTGCTGTAAACTCTCTTAAATCTAGAACACAAATTGCTAAGGCATCACCTAGAGCTAGAGACGCGCTTGAGCTTGCTGTAGGAGCGAGACCTAATGGGCATGCTTCTTTGGTAACCTTAACACTTATATGGGTATCACTCTGTTTGGCCAAGTTAGAGCTGGAGTCACCCGTTATGCTAATAATTTCAGCCCCGATTCTTTTAATAGTTGGTAAAATTGATATCAACTCATTACTTTGTCCAGAGTTTGAAAGAAATATAACAATGTCATCCTCAGTTATCATACCAAGGTCACCATGACTTGCCTCGCCAGGGTGCATAAAAAAAGCAGGTGTTCCTGTACTAGCAAATGTAGAAGCAATTTTCCCGGCTATATGACCTGATTTTCCAATTCCACTAAGCACAACTCTTCCCTTGCAATTCAGTATTTTAAATACAGCCTTTACAAAGTCTTCTGATATATCAGAACTTACTTTTTGTATTTCCTTTGCCTCAATATTTAAAACCTCTTGGGCCCGTTTTATAATTTCTTGTGTATTCATAGAAAGTTTTTTGTTTTAATAAATTTAGACATATCATGAAAGTATAGATTGATTTGATAGTAGAATAAAGCATATCTTAAGTCATACTAATGGTTATGTTTGAATCAATCCAATTAATAATTTTATTGCTAGTCAGTTCAGTCTTAATGGTTGCTCTTTTTAGTTATTTAAGACTCCCTCCAATGATTGCATATTTTGTTGTCGGTCTAGTGTTAGGGCCTCATGCGATTGGAGTATTACCAGATTCTGAGTCAAGCAGACATTTTGTTGAGTTCGGCATAGTATTTTTAATGTTTACTATAGGATTAGAGTTTAGCCTACCAAAATTAAATTCTATGAGAAATATTCTTTTTGGATTAGGTGGTTCCCAGGTCTTAATAACAATTTTTACTGTTATATTGTTCGGAATATTTTTTGGCTTAAACTTGCCTACAGCATTTATTATCGGCGCTGCACTGACTATGTCTTCCACAGCTATAGTCTCAAAAATTTTAATGGAGCGAATCGATCTAAACAGTAGGCATGGTAGGCTAGCAATTGGTATTTTATTATTTCAAGACATTGCAGTAATTTTTATTCTTATTTTAATCCCTGTTTTTAATTCCCAAGATACTGATTTATTTGAACTTATAATTTATTCTTTAGCAAAAATAATTTTATTATTATTTATTGTATTTAAAGCTGGCCAGCCAGTTATGAACTTTTGGTTTGGTATCGTCGCAAGAAATAAATCTAGAGAATTATTCGTTTTAAATGTATTGATGATTACACTAATCTTTGCATATGTAACAAAACTAGCTGGCCTTTCATATGCTTTAGGTGCTTTCTTAGCTGGAATGTTAATCTCTGAAACTCGATATAGACATCAAGTAGAATCAGACATAACTTCATTTAGAAATATTTTACTAGGATTATTCTTTATTAGTGTTGGGATGATGCTAAACCTTGATGTTTTGAGTAATAATTTTTCATTAATATTTGTATTGTTTATTGGGCTTACTTTATTCAAAATAATCTTAATAACTTTTCTTACATGTTTTTTCAAGTATGAGCTTGGGGTTGGAATTAGAACTGGAATTATTCTTTCGCAAGCAGGAGAGTTTAGCTTTGTAATTTTAGCGCTTGGACAAGAGAGCGGAATTATTTCGGGCGATATTCTTCAGATTATATTGTCTGTTTGCCTGTTATCAATGCTATTGGCCCCCATATTAATTCCATACAATGGGAGGATCGCAAGATTCATTGCCAAAGGGTATTCTAAAAAAACAGAAACATTAATGAAGCAGCAAGAGGGAATAGGACACGACCTATCTGAGCATGTAATTTTGTGTGGCTATGGAAGAAGCGGGCAATATTTGGGAAGGTTCTTAAAGGAAGAGAATATTAAATATATTGCTATTGATATAGATTTGAACCGTGTTAGTGATGCAGCTAATGCTGGTGAAAATGTAATGTATGGAGATGCAAGTCGTAGAATTGTCTTAAAAGCGGCTGGGATTGAAAGGGCAAAAGCAGTTGTAATAGCTTATGCAGAAGATAGGTCCACTGAAAAAGTATTAAATGTTATTCGTGAATCTCACCCAACCCTACCCGTTGTTGTAAGGACTAAAGATGAATCTTCAGTCGAGTTATTAAAAAAGTCTGGAGCCACAGATGTAGTTCCGGAAGTCCAGGAAGGAAGCTTGATGTTAGCTTCACATGCCTTGGTTCTATTAGGCGTTCCTCTTAGTAGTGTGATAAGAAAAATTAGGATTTTTAGAAGTGAAAAATATAAAATGTTTAAAGGTTATTTTGTTGGCGCAACTGATTTAGATCAAGAAAATACCATTCAAGATCGCCTTCAGCTTCATTCAATAGAGATTAAAAAGTACTTTTTTATCAAGGAGCAATCAATAAAAAGTTTACCATTAAACAGATTTAATATTGAAATACAATATTTAAGGAGACACAACATGCTTGAAGACGTTGAGCCTCGTGAAGATATAATACTGGTAACTGGAGATATAGTCGTCATTTTGGGGTTGCAAGTAGATTTAAACTTATTCGAAAAATATGCAATTACTGGTAAATAAAAATTGAGTGTAAAAATTGTAGTCATAGGAGCAGGAATAGTTGGGTGCTTGACTGCTATCAAATTAAAGGAAACTGGGTTTGATGTGACCATAGTTGACAAATCTCAACTAGGTAAAGAGTCAACTTGGGCAGGCGCTGGCATTTTATTTCCCTTGATGCCTTGGCAGTACGAAGCTAGAGTTTTTGATTTATGCAAGAATGCATCAACATTTTATAAGGCTTTCTCAAAGAAACTATTTCAGCATACTAAAATTGATCCAGAATATATTGAGTCGGGTTTGATATGCACTCCACCCTTTGATAAAAAAAATTTACTGGACTGGGCCGGTAAGAACAATTTAAATGTAAGTGAATATAAGTATAAAGAAGAATCATCTTATTTATTTGAGTTTGTGGGGCAAATTCGTGCCCCAAGATTAATGAAGTCAATCAAGTTGTATATGAAAGACCTTGGGATAAATTTATTAGAAGAAACTCAACTCAAGCATTACAAAGACAATAATATTAATATTAAAGAATGGCCAACTATTGGAGAAGATAAAATATCTGGAGATATATTTGTTATAACTTCTGGTGCTTGGAGCTTTGAATTGAAGAAACATTATAAAGAGATGATTTATCCAGTTAGAGGCCAAATGATTCAATATAAAAAAACTAAAGTAACACTTAAGCACATTTTATATTCTGATGATTTTTATGTGCTTCAGAGGAAAGATGGAATAATACTTGCTGGAAGTACCGTTGAGCATGTAGGTTTTAACAAAACTGTCAGTAAATCTTGTTTGAGGCAACTCATGGAAAAAGCAGAAAAACTTGTACCAGAATTAAAGGGATTAGAGCCAGAAACCCACTGGGCAGGTATAAGGCCTGGGACAAAGGAAAATATACCTCTGATACAAAAAGATAAATACCATGATAATGTGTTTATTAATTCAGGCCATTTTCGTTATGGTTTAACTATGGCACCTCAATCAGCAGAAGAAGTTTGCAATATGATAATAAAATCACTCAAATGAAAAAAAGAACTACAATAATTTGGTGCTTCAGAGATGGAAAAAAAGGACATCAAAATCAATTAGCTAGCTTAATTGACCAGTTAGAATTAAACGAAAAATGCTTTACTCAGTATATTGATATGCCTGTAAAAAATAGCTTTTTATCAGCATTAGTCTTTAATAAGTTATTAGTTTTGAAGGCACTAAGGAAGCCAAATTTAGTAATAGGAGCTGGACATAAAACTCATTTATATGTTTTATATGCTAAATTTTTTTTTGGGGGAAAATCAGTTTTATTAATGAAGCCCTCATTACCAATTAAATGGTTCGACCTGTCAGTAATTCCTGAGCATGATGTAGAGAATTTAAGTAAATCTATTTATATTACGAAAGGTCCTTTAGTAAAAACTACCCACAAAAAATATAAACAAATACGGGGACAAAATTTATTATTAATAGGAGGGGAATCAAAACATTATGAGTGGGATAGTGATAAAATTATCAATCAACTTAAGGAAATTGTAGAAAATAATCCAAAAGAATCGTTCATTTTATCAAGCTCAAGAAGAACACCAAAAAATTTCATAGCTAAAATACCACAACAGATAAAGTCAAATATGAAGATATTTTTATGCCATGAAACAAATGAAAGCTGGATAAATAAGGTTATGGCTGAGTCAAATTATATTTGGGTTACCGTAGATTCTTATTCCATGATCTATGAATCACTGAATTCTGCTGCTAAAGTGGGCGTATTGAATTTAAAAAATAAAAAAACAAAATTAACTAAAGCAATTACAAAGTTGATTTCTGAGAAAAAAGTGTTTACTTGGGATAAAAAGCAAACATATAAAGTTAATAATAAAACAATATATAAATTAAATGAATCTGAAAGATGTTCTAAATATATTATAAAACGATTTATTAAAAAGGTATGAGTACAAAAAATATTACTGTATTACAAGTTCTTCCCGCTCTAGAGTCTGGAGGCGTGGAAAAAGGTACTTTGGAAGTAGCTAAATTTTTAGTTGAAAAAGGGCATAGATCAATTGTTATTTCCAAAGGTGGAAGATTGCAAGAGCAGCTGATTAAAAATGGAAGTGAGCATATTAAGTTAGATATAGGTAAAAAGTCATTTTGTACAATTAAGTACATACCATTTTTAATTAAATTTATTAAAACAAGCAACATAGATGTTATTCATGTTCGCTCTAGATTTCCTGCATGGATAATATTTTTAACACTTAAATTTATCCCAAAAGAAATAAGACCACTTTTGGTAACTACAGTTCATGGACCTTATTCAATAAATTTTTATAGTTCGATTATGGCAAGAGGTGATTTAGTTATCGCTATATCAGAGATGATTAAAAAATATGTTTTAGATAATTATAAAGTAAATAAAAAGAGACTTTTCCTTAATTATCGCGGTGTTGATTCTATGAATTATAACAATAGGCAGACTGTTTCAAAGCTATGGAGTAAAGATTGGTTCAAGGAATACCCAAATACAAAAAATAAAATTTTGGTTACCTTGCCGGCGAGAATAACTCGCTGGAAAGGGCAAGAAGATTTTATTAACTTAATATTAAAATTAAAAGATGATTTTCCTAATATACATGGGTTGATTGTTGGAGATACTCAGAATGACAAAAAAAAATTTCTTAAGTCCTTAAAAGGAAAAGTGAAGCTCAATAATATATCAGATAACATTACTTTTACTGGCCATAGAGCGGATGTAAAAGAAATCATGCTGATCTCAAAAATTGTTTTTTCATTATCAAATGAACCAGAAGCATTTGGAAGGGTTTCTTTAGAAGCCTTAAGTTTAGGGATACCGGTTATTGCTTATTCACATGGTGGGGTTGAGGAGCAGTTAAAAAAGATTTTTCCTTCTGGACTAGTAACTAAAAATAGTAACCAGTTACTTTATAAGAAAACTAAAAAATTTCTTATTAAACCTTCGGTCCCTAAAAAAAATAATCATTTCTTATTAAAGAATATGTTAGAAAATACATTAAATATTTATTTTATCGGAATAAAAATAAATAATAAGGATAGACATTGAAATTTATCATTGTTACTCAAACATTCCCTCCAAGGAAAGGGGGGATGCAACTGGTTATGAAGGGGCTTTCAGAGGGCTTGTCGGAATATGGAGAGGTAATTATTTTTCTTGATCATTCTTGTAAAGAACCAGTTAATAGTAAAAAATTTACCATTAAAATGAACCCAACATTATCTCCAAAAATCATCAGGCCTTATGTTAAGTATGCAAAACTATTTTTTCAAGACGTGAATAGAGAAGATATCTTTATTTGTGATAGCTGGAAGTCAGTTTCAGCAATACCGGGAAGATATTCAAACAAGATAGTTACTCTGGCACACGGGCAAGAGTATCTTGACCAAGATAAAAATGGTAAGAAAATAAAATTAGCACTATCAAGGTCAAATATTTTGATATCAACATCAGCGTATACAAAAAATTTAATTGAAAAATACCAAAAAAAAATTATGATTAAAATTATACCTCCTACATACGCAATGCAAGGCTCATTAAAAATAAGTAAAAAAGTTAGAAAAAAAAACGAGTTTGTAAATTTATTTAGCCTCACGAGAATAGAAAGAAGAAAAGGTTTGTTTGAGACAATGTCTGCACTATCTGTATTAATTAAAAATAACAATCTACTAAACTGGCATTGGACTATTGCAGGGGATGGACCAGATTTAAATGAACTTAAGAGAAGATCAAAAGAATTGGGTTTAGATACATTTGTAACCTTTTGTGGAAAAATAGACGAAACTAAGAAAAGTAGGCTGTTTAGTGATGCCGACTTATTTGTCATGCCTTCCTACAGGTACAAAGATTCAGTTGAGGGATTTGGGATTGTTTATATAGAAGCTGCAATGTATGGAATTCCATCTATAGGTGGGGAGGATGGTGGAATTACTGATGCTATTGACCACAATGTGACGGGTTGGCTCGTCAATCCATTAAAAGAGGATAAGTTAATAAAACTACTTAAAAAAACTATTAGCAGTAGTGAGGAACGAAAACTGAGAGGAATTGCTGCTAATAAAAATTATAATAAAAAATTTAAGGGTACAAAGACTTTAAAAATGTTTATTGAGGAAATTACGGCTTAAAAACTTTGACTAATAAAAAAAACATATTAATTATCAAGCATGGGGCTTTAGGGGATATTATTGAGTCCGAAGGCTTGATGCGCGCAATAAGAAACCATCATTTAGAAAGTAAAATTACTTTTTTAACGTCAAGTAGGGATAAGACCTTAATAGAATGCTTTCATTATATAGATACAGTCATGATTGATGATAGAAGCACTTTTTGGAATGTAAGTAAAAATTTTTTACTATTGAAGAAGTTAAGAAATTCTAAGTTTGATATTGTTTATGATTTACAAAATACCCAAAGAACAATGATATATAAAAAGTTTTTTTTAGTTAAATCTCGATGGATTACAACTAATAGAAAAAATCATCCAATATCCGGTCTGACGGGCTTGGTTGAAATGCTCAAACAGCATGGGGTGCTAGATAAAAACTCTTATATTCCAGATATATCATGGATGGCAAGCGATGTTAGTCAACTATTAAAATATAATAATATTAAATCTAAGTTTATTCTTCTCATACCAGGCTCTTCTGCAAGTCATAAAGATAAAAGATGGCCATACTTTAAGGACTTATCAAAGGAGTTAATAAAAAAAGGCTTTGATGTTGTTAGTATTTTAGGCCCTGACGAGATGGCACTAGAAGGTAATTTGCATGGAAAAATTTTTAAAAATTTAGCATGGGATGACTTAGTCGGAGTAATAAATAGAGCAACAATTGTTATTGGCAACGATACTGGCCCAAGTCATATCGCATCATGTTTGGGAAAAAGTGGAATAGCTTTATTTGGACCGACTACAGCAATTAAGTCTGGGCTATCGAGGCCACCGTTTACAGTTATAGAATCGGATGATTTGTCCAAAATCACACTTAAAAAAGTAATGAAAAAATTATTACTTCAGTTAGATTCGATTAAAAATTAATTTTTCTTTTGATAAATAATCAGCCAGCCTACATTTAACCAAATTATTGCAGCAAAACCATTATTAAAAATACTCATGCCAGTTGTAAGTGGGAAAAAGCAAACAAATAGCAAGGTTGTTAATATGCTTAATACGAAGAATGACCCATTTTTTTTATATGATTTAAATATTGATATGAAGATTGATACAATCATTGCGTAGAACAAAGTAAATCCGATAACTCCTGTTTCTGAAAGAAGTTCCAGGGATATATTATGTGGATGCCAGCATACACCTGGGCCAGATCCAAGTAAGCCAAAATCAGTGCATACTTGTCTATATGTATGAAGCCCAACACCTATAATTGGAGACTCGAGCCATACTAATATAGCGCTTTTGAATACAAGGCCGTAAGTATATGCTAGGGCCCCAACTTCTGGCGTAACATTTTCTGCGTTTGATAACGACCATATATTTTTAATTTTAGAAAACTGATCAATTGTAGATAGAACTGTTCTGTTTGTAATTTCAGGATTATTGAGTGCAAAAATTATAATAGAAAGAATAAACACAAAAAGAAAAGAGATTAAATGCAATCTTATTGATTTTTTTTCTAAAAATAAAGCAAATAATACTAAAATTAAACCACATAGACTTAGCATAAATGCCATTCTCTCCCCAGTAATAAATACAGTAAAAATACCGATAAATAATATTAAAAAATATGGAATAAAGCTTAATGAATATTTTTTAATTGGATTAAAGAGAGTGGCGATTAACAAAAAAAGAAACGTAAGTCTTGAAAGCCAAATTCCTGGAATAGGATTATCTCTAAATGGGCCAGTTAGTCTTTCCCCGTCAAACAATTTTGGGTAACCAAAAATATCGGTGTAATTAAAATATTGCCACCAACAATCAAATACTATAAATACAAAGGTTATTGCAAAGACAGTAAAGAATTTTTTTTGTTGTTTTTGTGTATTTAAAACCCAATAAGCTATAGCAATTGCAAAAATAGGCCATCTGATAAAAGCAATTGAATAAAATAGACTCTTCTCCGGGTTTGAGCTTAAGGGAGTATTTATGAAGAGTAAATATCCCCAAAAAATTAAAGCAAATATGAACCAACTCTCTCTTACCCAGCTCCAATTTTTATTGATAAATGATTTATACAAAAAAAGAAAAACTATGGTGACAATTGTTGCATCTGCAACACTCCGCGAAAAAATTAAGAGTAGCGGTAAAATAATTACAATATATTTTCTGAACAAGTCTAAAGCTAAATTTGTTTTAATATTTTTCATTGACAACATTATATAAGATAATTGTTTTCCTAATACAAATTATATTGTGAGAGAATATTATTTTTAAACTGATACTAAATTTATTGTGCTTAAAAACCTAGGCATAGAAAGTAATGATGACGATTAAAATACAAAAGATTTTATTTATTACTCTTTCAAATATTGGGGATGCCATCTTAAGTACCCCGGCACTTGAAGCAATTAATCTTAAGTACCCAAATGCTCATATTGATATTGTTGGAGATAAAAAATCAATTTGTATTTTTAAATATTTTCCATATGTAGAAAATTTGTTTATTAAAAATAAAGACGATGGATTCATTGGGTTAATAACTCTATTAAAAAAATTAAGGCTTACTGATTATGATCTAGCAATTGATTTAAGGTCAGACGCATTACTTTATTTTATAAAATCTAAAATAAAAGTTCACAAGCTACCAAACAAGAAATCAATGAATTTGCATAGCGCAGAAAAGCATTATTATTGCTTAGGAGACATAGTTTCAAATAAACTTCCGGATACTAAAATATGGATATCAAAGAAAGAAATATCTATAGCTAAAGAAAAAATAGGTAATATTAAACGAAGTAAAATATTATCTATTGGCTTAGGATCGAGATTTAAATCCAAAAATTGGCCTGTTACTTCTTATGCTGATTTGTCCAACAAACTTCTTAAATACTTTGATGTGGTTATTCTGGTTGGCAACAAAGATGAATCGAAATACGCAGATAAATTTATTGGAAATTATCATGGTAAAGTAATTAATTGTATTGGCAAATACGATATTATTGAGACGGCAGCGCTAATCAAGCACTCTGATTTATTTATAGGGAATGATTCTGGTTTAGGACATGTTGCTAGTTCAGTTGGAGTCAAAACATTCACTTTGTTTGGGAAAGGCGAGCCATATAGATATAAACCCTGGGGCAAAAATTCAGAATGGCATCAGGATAAAAATTTTGAAATTACAAAAATTAAAGTTGAGGTTATTATAAATAAAATAAAATCTCTTTTGACTACCTAGTTGTTACCCAGCTACCTGATTTTCCCCCATGCTTTTCAGACAATTTAATGTCGAAGATACGCATTTCTTTATCCGCTGCTTTACACATATCGTAAACTGTTAACAATGATATTGTTGTAGCGGTAAGTGCCTCCATTTCAACACCAGTTTTACCCATACAAACTGCCTTCACAGCACATTCAACAATATTATTTTTTTGATCAATATGGAATTCGATGTCGACATTGGATAGTTCAATTTGGTGACATAATGGTATTAGGTTAAAAGTTTGTTTAGCAGCCTGAATGCCAGCAATTTTTGCTACTGTAAGGACATCTCCTTTTTTGTGCCCACCTTTATTTAATAATGATAATGTTTTTGGTCTCATTTGAATAAACCCAATAGCTTTTGCTATCCTTTTGGTAATAGCCTTGTCTGATATATCAACCATTTTGGCATTGCCATCTTTATCTGTATGTGTCAGCATATTTTAAATATAAAATTCCATTTTTTGTATATATTACCCATAATATAAAATATGAAAAAGCTTTTATCAATATTATTTATTATATCCACTATTTGTACTGCCAATAATTTACCCGATTTAGGTGATTATGGTTCAACTGTTGTTAGCTCTCATGACGAATCGCTTATTGGTCGACAAATTCTATATCAGGTTAATCAGAGCCAAAATATTGTTAGAGATATAGAGATAAGTGATTACTTAGAATCAATTGGACTTAAGCTCATAAGAAATAGCTCAGACCCAGGCCGAAAAATACAATTTTTTATTGTCAATGACCCGACTATTAATGCTTTTGCTATGTTAGGTAATGTTATTGGCGTTCATACTGGACTTTTCCTTTCAGCTAATTCTGAATCCGAACTTTCTAGCGTATTAGCACATGAAATCGCACACATCACTCAAAGACATATTGTAAGATTTCTGGCACAGCAAGAACGTATTACTACTGAGGGGCTTATTATTACCGCATTAGCAATTTTATTATCAAGGGGAAGTGCAGACCTTGGAAGTGGAGCGTTTCTTGGAGGAAATGCTTATGCAGTGCAGCAGAATTTAGATTTTACGCGTGAACATGAGAAAGAGGCTGATAGAGTTGGCATCCAAATTTTACATAGGTCTGGATTCGACGTTAGAGCATCCGCAGACTTTTTTAAAACACTACAAAAAGGAAATCAGTTTTCAATTGGAGCGGCGCCTTCATTTCTAAGAACCCATCCAATTACAAGTGATAGGATAAATGATATTAATGCTCGTCTTGAGGACTTTTCATATAAACAAAGAATTGAAAATCCCAATTTTTATTTTATTAAGGGAAAGATAAGGGCATTTATAGGGCGAAAAAAAACAGTCATAAATATATTAGAAAAAAATATTAAAAATAAAGCGTATTTAAATGAGGCGGGCGAACGTTACGCATTAGCTTATGCGTACATAAGAAATAAAGAATTTGATAGAGCCTATATACAAATAAAAAAGTTATTAGATTTTTCTATAAAAAGTCCAATGTTGATTCAATTACAAGCAACATTTTTAACGCAAGTGGGGCGTGAACAGGAGGCAAGAAGTATATTAAAGGCGGGACTAAAAAAATACCCTAGTTACCGTTCTTTTATTTACGGGTTAGCAGAAAATTATATCGAAGATGACGAACCAATAAAGGCCATACGTTTATTAGAAAATTACAAAATTAAATTTTCCCAAGACCCAAATTTATATCTTTTTATTTCAAAAGCATATTCAAGTCAGGGGAAAATATTGTTGCAATATGAAAATATGGCCGAATCTTTTTATTATAAATTTAATCTACAAGAAGCAATAAACCAAATGGATTTAGCTGTAAAAGCCAACGATGGAAATTTTTATGAAAAATCTAGAGTTGAAGCTAGACTTAAGCAACTAAAGAATGAAGAAGCATTGTATGCAAAATTTTATGATAAGTAATTACTATCATAATGATATTAATAATAAACTATACAAGTTAAATAACTCTACTTATACTTTCAATTAGAAACTATATTTATTAAACTAAGGGAGATTTTATGTCTACATTAATTAACACAGAAGTTAAGCCTTTTAAAGCAACTGCCTTTCATAATGGAAAAGAAATTGAGGTTACGGAGGCGGACTTAAAAGGGAAGTGGAGTGCGGTAATTTTTTACCCAGCTGACTTTACTTTTGTATGCCCGACAGAATTAGGAGATGTTGCTGATCATTATGAGGAGCTTAAAAAAATGGGTGTTGAGGTTTATGCAGTATCAACAGATACACATTTTACCCATAAAGCTTGGCATGATACATCTGAAACAATAAAAAAAATTACATATCCAATGATTGGCGATCCAACAGGAACATTGACAAGAAATTTTGAGGTCATGATTGAGGAAGAAGGATTGGCACTTAGAGGCTCATTTATTATTAACCCTGAGGGAATTATAAAAACTGCAGAAGTAAACGATTTGGGGATTGGTCGATCAGCAGCTGACCTTGTTAGAAAGATTCAAGCCGCTCAACATGTTGCAGCAAATCCAAATCAAGCATGTCCTGCTTCTTGGAAACCAGGAGAAGAGGCATTAACTCCTTCATTAGATTTAGTTGGAAAAATTTAAATATTTTATAAGAAGTTAATAATGGAAAACCAAAATAAATCTATAGAAGAAATTTGTGGTTTAGATAAAGAGCGTGAGAAAAGATGGTTAGAGGCTCAAACAGATTGTATCTAAATTATAACTGAATAAATGTTGGGTCAGAATACTGGCCCAATTTTTAATAACTTATGGATTAATAGCAAATGGCACTTGATTCAAAAATAAAAGAACAATTAAATCAATACCTAACAAAAATTAAATCTCCAGTGAGTATAGATGCTTTCACTAATAATGAACCTGCATCTGCTTCAATGGTGGATTTATTGAAAGAATTATCAGGTATGTCTGATAAGTTAGCATTGAATATTATTAATGATAGCAATGAGAGAACACCATCTTTTCAAGTAAATAAATCTAATGAATCATCTGGCATTCAGTTTGCTGGAATTCCCATGGGACATGAATTTACTTCTCTAGTATTGGCTGTGTTGCAAGTAGGCGGTTACCCTGTAAAGATTTCTGAAGAACAAATTGAGCAAATAAAAAATATTGAAGGAGAGTTTTTTTTTGAGACATACATCTCTCTAAGTTGTCATAACTGCCCTGATGTTGTTCAGGCGCTCAATGTTTTATCTCTATTAAACCCGGGCATAAGTCATTGCATGATTGATGGCGCATTATTTCAAGAGGAAATAAATACCAAAAAAATTATGTCTGTCCCAACCATATATTTAAATGGTAAAGAGTTTGGACAAGGTCGAATGGATCTTGAGGAGATTATTAATAAAATTGATACAAAAGCTTCAGATAAAGCCGCTGAAAAAATTTCAGCTATGAAGCCTTTTGATATGCTTATAATTGGCGGAGGGCCTGCAGGGTCGTCAGCTGCTGTTTATGCTGCAAGAAAAGGTATTAGAACAGGCATTGTTGCTGAACGATTTGGTGGTCAGGTTATGGATACTCTTGGCATTGAAAATTTTATATCAGTTAAGGCAACTGAAGGCCCAAAGCTGGTTTCTGCACTAGAGGAGCATGTTAAAGAGTATGACGTTGATATTATTAATCTTCAGAAGGCTAAAAAGCTATCCAAGAATGAAGCCTCTCATTACGTACTGGAACTTGAGGGTGGAGGAACTCTTGAGAGTAAATCAATTATTATTGCAACCGGCGCCAGATGGAAAGAGTTAGGAGTGCCAGGAGAAAAAGAATATAAAGGCAAGGGAGTAGCTTACTGCGCTCATTGTGATGGACCGTTATTTAAAGGGAAAAATGTTGCTGTAGTTGGTGGAGGTAATTCAGGAATAGAAGCAGCTATTGATTTGGCTGGCATAGTTGGTCACGTAACTGTCCTGGAGTTTGCTCCTGAATTAAAAGCTGACCAGGTATTGGTTGATAGATTAAAAACACTAAAAAATGTTGATACCTTACTAAATGTCCAAACAAACGAGATATATGGTTCAGATAAAGTTACCCACATAAAATATATGGAAAGAGAATCCAAAGAAGAAAAGCAATTAAATATTGAAGGAATATTCATTCAGATTGGCTTAGTGCCGAACACTGATTGGGTAAATGGGAGTATAGAGTTAAGTAAATATGGCGAAATTGAGATTAATAATCACGGGGCAACATCTTTACCAGGTGTGTTTGCTGCTGGAGATGTAACTACAGTTCCCTATAAGCAAATTATTATCGCTATGGGAGAAGGCTCAAAAGCTGCCCTAGGGGCATTTGATTATTTAATTAGGAATTAGATATTAAATTTTTAAGTAGTGGAATGGTAATAGATTTTTTTGTTTTTAAAGACCATTCATCTAGAGCGTCTAGTGTTGCTATTAAAGTATGAAGATCTCTTTTAAGATTGTTTATACAATAACTAATTATTTTTGAATCTAAAGACATTCCTTTCTCTTTTGCATGATGCTCCAATGCTAACATTTTTTCAATATCAGTAAGCCCCTTTAGTTGATAAACGAGACCCCAGCCAAGTCTGCTTGAAAGATCATCCCTCAATTTCATATTTTTAGGAGAGTTTATGCCTGTAACCATTAATTTTTTATCTTCTTCCTTGCATTTATTGTAAAGATTAAAAATTTGTATCTGTTCTTCTTTATCTGCATTTTGGATATTGTCAATAACAGTAATATTTTGTCTTTTAACGGCTTCAGTAAGGTGTGATTTACCACAGCCATTTTCTCCCCATAAATAAATAAAAAATATAGGGCTAGATGGCTCGATAAATTTAATTAATGAGTTTAAACATTCGGCATTGTTACCAACAACGAAGTTATCGATAGTTTTTTTTGCAGGTTTGTGAATGTCTAGTAAAAGTTGGTCCATAATTAAGCAATTTTGAAAATATCTATTGATAGCAAATTCAGTTAAAATCTTATTATACTTAAAGTAAAAAATATTTCAGAGGGTTAAAAAACTTGAATCAAAAAATTACATCATATAAAGATGCTGGCGTTGATATTGATGCCGGTGAAGATCTAGTTAACAATATAAAGCCATTTGCAAAAGCAACTGCTAGAAAAGAGGTTATTGGGGCTCTAGGAGGTTTTGGCTCCTTATTTGAGATTCCTGAGAAGTTTAACAACCCAGTTCTTGTATCAGGAACTGATGGAGTAGGTACAAAGCTTAAATTAGCTTTTCAATTAGATCGTCATGAGACTATAGGTCAAGATTTAGTAGCAATGTGTGTAAATGATATTTTAGTCCAAGGAGCTGAGCCACTATTTTTTCTAGATTATTTTGCATGCGGTAAATTAAATATTGAAAAATCAACTAAGGTTATCAAGGGAATTGCAGATGGGTGTTTATTAGCAAACTGCTCATTAGTTGGCGGAGAAACAGCAGAAATGCCCGGAATGTATTCAAACGATGAATATGATTTAGCTGGTTTTTGTGTTGGAGCAGTTGAAAAAAATAAAATTATAACCGGACATAGCGTTAAAAGTGGTGATGTGGTTATTGGATTGGCTTCTTCTGGCGCTCATTCGAACGGGTATTCATTAATTAGAAAAATAATTACAGATTCTGGTGAGAAGTTATCAAAAAAAATTGATGGTAGTTCGCTGGAAGATATTTTGATGAAACCAACTAAAATTTATGCCAAATCAATTTTGAGTTTATTAGATGAACTTAAGGTTCATGCAATGGCACATATTACAGGGGGTGGTATTTCAGGAAATATACCTCGAGTCCTTCCAAATAATTTAAAAATTAAAATAAATAGACTGGGTTGGAATGTCCCATCTTTATTTGAATGGATTAGAGAAAAGAGTAATTTAGATGAAGCGGGATTATTTAGTACGTTTAATTGTGGAATTGGAATGGTTATAATCCTTTCCAAAGATGATGAGATGAAAGCTATAAAGATTTTACAAGATGGCGGCGAAGAAGTATTTAAACTTGGGTTGGTTCATGACAGGCGAGATGGTGAAGAACAAGTCGAAATTATTTAGTCTAATATTACTTTTATGTATGGCGACCCATGCAGTAGTCGCTAAAGAATACCCAAAAGATTTTTCAATAAAATTCGACTTGTATCATTCAAAAAAAAATATTGGTCAAGTGGATATAAAATATATTCAAAATAATAAAGATTATGAATTTAAAGCAAGACTCAAAACAAAAGGAATCCTAAAGCTTTTTGGAGATAGAGAGTTTCATTCTATTGGTTCGGTAAAAAAAGAAGGCTTTCTAACTAAAAAATTTGAAATAAAGAACTTAAGAAATAGAAAAAAAAATATATTGGTAAAAACTAACTTATCAAAAAAAAATATTGAAATTACATATAAAAATAAAAAAAATATTAAGAGTTTTTTTAATGACCCACAGGATTTAATATCTCTGCTTTTTCAATTCAATTATAAAGGTTATCAAGATGAATACAATTATGAAGTTATTGAGGGGAAAAGTATTAAGAAGTTTCGTTATGAGAAGTTAGATGCTAGCTATATTAAAGATATGCCAACATTGGAGAATACGGATTTGTACAAAGGAGAAATTATTGGCCAAAAAAATACAATACATTATCTCTGGATTTCTAAGCATCCTTATCGAATTCCTCTCAAAGCAAGAATTAAAACTAATTTTGGTCTATTAGTTGATCTAAAATTGGTAGAAACAAGTTTAAATTTCAAGTAACTCGTATTTAATTATTGTATTTAAAAAAAAGGATTAATTTTGAATAAAGTTAGTATAAAAAATTGTGCGGAAATTTTAAATATAAGTTATTTAGATAGCAAACCAGCTGACTCTAAACTTAGTGAGTTCTTTAGAAACAATAAAAAAATCGGTAGTCAAGATCGGGCATGTATTGCAGAGCTTTTTTACGGGGTTATTAGAAATAAAGTTTATTTAGAGAAGGTAGCCGGCTCAAAAGATTCTTATCAAATGATTTTAGTTTATTTAATAAAAATCTTAAGGAAAAGTATTAGAGAAATCTTACATTTAATTACTGATAAAGATGAGCTCTTTTTAAAAAATATTAAATCAATGAAACTAAGTCAATCAGTTCATCCAGTGAAACTAAGCTTACCAGGTTGGATGTGGACAAAATTAGTTTCAGAGATGGGAGAAAAGAAGACATTTGATTTAGCAAGTAATATGCTTTCCCCTGCAAACCTTAATGTCCGTGTTAATGCTCTTATGAATAAACCCATCAATGTTGTGATAGAAGAATTACGATTATCTTTTCCAGATATAAGTAAGGATATTTCCGAAACTATTCTATCTCCCATTGGGGTTTCATTGCCAAGGGGGACGTCCATTCAAAAGCATCCTTTATTTTTAAATGGAAATATTGAAGTTCAAGATGAGGGAAGTCAAATTCTTTCATATTTAGTATCCCCTAAAAGAGGGCAAATGGTCGCAGATTTTTGTGCGGGAGCTGGTGGAAAATCTCTTGCACTTTCATCTTTGATGAAAAATACAGGTCGCATTTATGCTTTTGATGTTTCCGAAAAGAGACTTGCAAATTTAAAGAAAAGATTGAAAAGATCTGGTGCCTCAAATATTACTATGCAAAGAATAAGCAATGAAAATGATATAAAGATTAAAAGACTTAGAGGAAAATTCGATAGGGTTCTAGTTGATTCTCCTTGTACTGGTCTAGGTACCTTAAGAAGAAATCCTGATTTAAAGTGGAAACATAATGAAAAGTCACTTAATGAACTTATTTCTAAGCAAGAGGCAATTCTTAATGCTGCATCAAGTCTATGTAAGGTAGGAGGGTATTTAGTTTATGCTACATGCAGTATCCTTATGGATGAAAATGAAAATCAAGTGGAGAATTTTATTAAGAATAATATCAACTTTAGAGTGGTCCCTCAAAGATCTATAATGTCTAGGTATAAAATAATCTTGGGTGATGGCAAATACCTTAAACTAAATTCATTAGAGAATAATACAGATTGTTTTTTTGGAGCAGTTTTTGAAAGGGTGGAATAAATGAATAGTACTAATAAATATATCTTAATAGCTGCTTTGTCTGGAATCTTTCTTGGGCTTTTCCTTAAATTATTTCCAGATCTATTTTTTAATCAATCATTATTAGAATTGACGGATTTAGTTGGTAAGTTATTTATCAAATCTCTTAAAATGATTCTAGTACCGCTTGTTTTTTTCTCAATTGTTGTTGGCGTTTCAAATTTAGGGGGAGGAAAAAATTCAAGCTTAATATGGAAGTCAACTTTTTTATATTTTATGGTAACTATGTCAATTGCAATTACCTTGGCTCTTATTGTTATGAATATTGTCCAGCCAGGTGTTGGTCTAACTGTTGAGTCCTGGCAATCAGTTAATAATAATTTACCGCCCACCATGACAATCTTAGAGTTCTTTAAGCAGTTTTTATTGAGCTTATTTGAAAATCCATTTAATTCACTTGCTTCAGGAAAAATTCTTCCGCTTATAGCTTTTTCTATCATTATTGGGGTTGCATTAAATGATAGACAGGGTAATTTTAAGGCAGCTAAAGATGTTTTTACTAGTCTTTATGAGGTTATGCTTAAGATTGTTCATTGGTTAATGCTATTTGCACCATTTGGGGTATTCGCACTTTTAGTGAATATGGTTGTTAATCAAGATATGGATTTATTTTCGCAATTAGGCATTTTTATTTTTACTGTAATATTTCTGATTCTTTTTCATGGGGTTGTGATCCTACCGACTATTTTATTTTTCTTAACTAAAATAACACCTATGAATTTATTGAGAGAAGGAAAGCCGGCATTTATTACTGCATTCGCCACTAGTTCTAGTGCAGCAACCCTCCCAATTACTTTGAGTGTAGCTAACGATAATTTCAAGACCTCTAAAGGGGTATCTAATTTTGTTCTTCCATTAGGAGCTACCATGAATATGGATGGGACAGCATTATATGAAGCAGCGGCAGCATTATTCATTGCAAACCTAGTCGGTATGGACCTAACTTTAGCTCAACAGCTTATTTTATTCTTTACTGCCATGGTTGCTTCAATTGGTGCTCCGGGAATTCCTAGTGCTGGAATGGTAACTATGGCAATGGTTTTACAGGTTTTAGGCTTACCTTTGGAAGCATTAGCCATTCTTCTCCCAATGGATAGGTTGATCGATACATTTAGGACAACAATTAATGTTGAAGGTGATTTAGTAGGGGCACTAATTGTGGATAAAATTACTAAGCCTTAACTTTCCTTTTCTTTTTTTCAATAACTTCTAGTGATAAAGAATAGGCAGCAGGTATAACGATTAAGGTTAGTAAAGTAGAAGAAATCATTCCACCAATTACAGCGATGGCAAGTGGCCCATTAGATTCAGACCCGGCACCATACCCTAAGGCTGCCGGCATCAAGGCTAATATTAGTGTAAGAGAAGTCATTAGGACTGGGCGAAGTCGTATAGGGCATGCCTCCAGAAGCGCTTGATCTGTTTTTCTCCCAGCTGCTTTTAATTTATTTGTCATATCAACTAATAGAATAGAATTCTTTGCAACAAGCCCAATTAAAAGGACCATCCCAATCATTGAGTAAATGTTAAGACTATTCCCAGTTATCCACAATAAGAATATACCTCCAATTACCGCTAATGGCTGCGCTAGCATAACTATTAATGGTTGGAAAAATGAGTTAAAAAGACTAGCTAAGACCATATAAAGTAATATAGTCGCTAAAAAAAATACAAAAATTACATTACTCATGGTTTTTGCAAACTCTTTAGCTTGACCTTCTAATTGAATAGAATATTCACCAGGAAGAATATTCTCGCTGACCTGTTCAATTAATTTAACCGCCTCACCAAGAGACATTGTTGGATTAGAATAAAAATTTGATGAATATTGTAAGTCTTGTCGTCCCATTACTGCCGGCCCTAATTCTTGGTGGAAAGAGGCAATCGTATCAAGTCGAACTAGTTCCCCAGACGTACTTCGTAAATATATTTTATTAAGGTCGCTTAATTTTTCAAACGAACCCTCTTTTGCTTTTAACCTAACATCATATCTTTGTCCATCTCCTGGCTCATCATTGAATCTTGCAACGTCCAACCCATTGCTTAGGACAGAAATTGCTTCGGCAATGTCAGCAGCGCTAATACCAAAGCTGGATGCTTTATCACGGTCTATATCTAAAATCATTTGAGGTAGGTTAAGTTGTAAATTAAGATCAATCCTTCCTAATCCTTCATTTTCAGATAGTTTTATTAAAAGTTCATCACTTAATGCAGCAACTTTTTCAATACTTGGCCCAGTAATTGAAAATTGTAATTTTTCTGAACGCCTTCCTCCAGCAAATGAAACCCCTGAAGGATAAGCTTTTACACCAGCGAGTTGATTCAAATCAACTCGCATTTTTGCCATAATTTCAGATTGAGATAGT
>Ga0209383_1000332_pt1 | contig 34440 bp, 37 predicted proteins | sample CoawatmetaG02DNA_FD_187510 | JGI IMG/M metagenome (GOLD analysis project Ga0209383, IMG submission 187510) | Marine microbial communities from the West Antarctic Peninsula - Coastal water metaG029-DNA (SPAdes) (version 2) | ecosystem: Environmental > Aquatic > Marine > Coastal ... | reverse complement strand
TTGGGTCAACTAAGTGGTAATCGTGTTTTTTTTCTGCTGATGACATAATTATTTTTGAAACTTATCTAACTCAAATAAAGTATAAGATAAAGTTATATCTTTGACATTTTTCGTCGCTGGGTCTTTGGTTATTTCGGGGTCTATGTAGTAAGATAGTTTAAATTCTTTATTTTCTCCACCTGCAAGTGGCTGCTGTTCAAAACAAAAACACTCTAATTTATTAAAGTACTTACCAACCGAATCGGGGGTCACATTAAAAGTAGCAACCATTTTTAAAGATAAATTACTTTCGTTGGTTACAACAAAAGTACTATTTTTAAGCTCTCCTGGCTTGATATCTGTTTTATTATTTTTTACTTCAAAACTTATTGGCAGGTTTCCTCCAACATTCGTATCAAACCTCATGCTAATATTTTTATTAATAATTACTTTTGGTAATTGATTAGATTTTTGGGTAGTGCCGCCAAAGCCAGTGACCCTACAGAAAAGATCATAAAGAGGAACAGATGCAAAGGATAATCCAAGCATAATAAAAAAAATTCCAACTAAATACCAAGGGTTTAATTTTCTTTCTTTTGTTTTAATCATAATACTCGATTAAAAATTCCGCCAGTAATATTGTGGATGGTATAAAGGAAGAAAAAAATCATACACCCAACCAGCACCCAAGCAACTAATTTATTTTTTGTTTTAAGTTTCATGATTTATATAAAAAAATAATTATCTATTAAAATGGTTGAGAAAATAAAAAAAAGATAAAATATTGAATATATAAAAATATTTCTAGCTATTTTATTAGAAGCAGATTTTGTTTTAGTAATTAAAAGTTTAAAAGATAAAAAAATATAAAAAAATCCAAAAATTACCACGAACGCGAAATTAGTATAACTAGCAAAATTTAAAAAATATGGTGCTAACGTAAACGGCCATAGAATTATCGAATAGAATAAAATATTTTTTTTTGTTACCTCTTCTCCACTAACAACCGAAAGCATGGGTATTTTTGCTTTTTTATAATCTTCATTTTTATATAAACTAAGGGCCCAAAAATGAGATGGGGTCCAAAGAAAAATAATTAAAAATAAAATGATTGGCTCAATACCAATGGTGTTGGTAGAAATAGTCCATCCAATCACGGGAGGGAAAGCTCCTGCCGCTCCTCCAATAACTATATTTTGTGGAGTGCTCCTTTTTAGCCAAATGGTGTAGATAAAAATATAAAACAAAATAGTAATTGCTAAAATAAGAGCAGATAAAAAATTAGAAAAAAAATACAATCCTGCAACAGAAATAAAGGAAAGAACAGTTCCAAAAACCAATGCGTGGTTATTTTTTATTTTTCCAAGAGGGATGGGCCTTAAGCAAGTTCTTGTCATAATCCCATCAATCTCTGCATCATACCACATATTAAGCGCCCCAGCTGCTCCCGCACCAAGTGCTAAAAAAAATAATGACAAAGATGCATCTAAGAAATCTGGCTGAATAGGAGCAATAACCATTCCAACTAGTGCAGTAAATATCACCAAAGACATTACTCTAGGTTTCATTAGCTCAAAAAAACTTTTGAACATGTGCGAAAGAGCTGTTACCGAAGAAACCGGCATTGCAGATATTTGTTTTTTCAAAGTACCCCTTTTAATTATTTAATTTGTGGTAACTCGTTAAATTGATGGAAAGGAGGTGGTGAAGTTAAAGTCCATTCCAAAGTAGTGGCTCCCTCTCCCCAAGGATTATTAGCTACCTGTTTGCTTCTTACAAAGGCATGAATTAAAACTACAAAAAATATCAATACTCCAAAAGCGGAAATATAAGATCCAATCGAAGACACATAATTCCATCCTGCATAAGCATCTGGATAGTCAGCATATCTTCTTGGCATACCTGCAAGTCCTAAAAAATGCTGAGGGAAAAAAATCAAATTTACACCGATAAATGTTATCCAAAAATGTAATTTTCCTAAAAACTCTGAATATTCCCATCCAGTCATTTTGCTAAACCAGTAATAGAAACCAGCAAATAGAGAAAATACAGCTCCTAAAGATAATACATAATGAAAATGAGCCACTACGTAATAGGTGTCATGTAAAGATGTATCGACACCTGCGTTAGCTAAAACAACTCCTGTAACTCCGCCAACTGTAAATAAAAATATAAATCCTAAGGCCCATAACATAGGAGTATTCAAGGTAATTGATCCTCCCCACATAGTCGCTATCCAAGAAAAAACTTTAATACCTGTAGGAACTGCAATGACCATAGTTGCGAAAACAAAATATGCTTTAGTATCCACTCCCATTCCAACAGTATACATATGGTGGGCCCAGACTATAAATCCAACTACTCCGATCGAAACCATTGCGTAAGCCATACCTAAATAACCAAAAACTGGTTTCTTTGAAAAGGTGGATACAATTTGACTTACAATTCCAAATCCAGGAAGGATCATAATATAAACTTCTGGATGGCCAAAGAACCAAAATAGATGTTGAAAAAGAACTGGGTCTCCTCCGCCCTCAGGATTAAAAAAGGAGGTCCCAAAATTTCTATCCGTAAGTAACATGGTGATTGCCCCTGCTAGAACTGGTAAAGAAAGTAATAATAAAAAAGCCGTGACTAACATTGACCAAACAAATAATGGCATTTTATGCATCGTCATACCTGGTGCTCTCATATTAAAGATGGTGGTTATAAAATTCACAGCACCTAAGATGGAGGACGCGCCAGCTAAGTGTAAACTAAAAATTGCGAGATCCATTGCTGGTCCTGGCTGTCCGGCTTTTGAGGATAAAGGTGGGTAAATAGTCCAACCACCCCCTACGCCATTTTGGCCTGGAGGTCCTTCAACAAAAATAGATGCTAATAAAAGTATGAATGCAGCAGGTAAAAGCCAAAAAGAAATATTATTCATTCTCGGAAATGCCATGTCCGGTGCTCCAATCATTAGTGGAACAAACCAGTTTCCAAATCCACCGATCATTGCAGGCATCACCATAAAGAAAATCATAATTAATCCATGACCTGTAACCAAAACATTATAAAGATGGTAATCACCACCTAAGATTCCGTCTCCTGGATACATTAACTCAGCTCTCATAAAGACAGAAAATGTAGTACCAATCACCCCTGCAATAATTGCAAAGATTAAGTACATAGTACCAATATCTTTATGATTGGTTGAGAATGCCCATCTTTTCCATCCAGTTGGATGAGTTTCGTGATGTTCGTTAGCAGCTGTTGTGTAAGTTGACATTAATTTAACTCCAATTGTTCTTTTTTAACTAAAAATTTTTTCTCTGGGTACATTGCGTATTTTACTTTAGCCATCTCTACCCACTCTTTATATTTTTCTTCAGAAACAACCTCAACTGTAATTGGCATAAAAGCATGTTTTATTCCGCATAATTCTGAACATTGTCCGTAGAAAATTCCTTCTTTTTCTGCCTTAAACCAAGTTTCATTTATTCGTCCCGGGACCGCATCTCTTTTCACTCCAAATGCAGGAAGTGCCCAAGCGTGCAAGACATCATTTGCAGTAATCAAAACTTTTACAACTTTATTCACAGGAACGACAACATGTCTATCCGTAGCTAATAATCTAGGTTGCCCTGGTTTCAAATCTTTTGTTTCAATCATGGAAGCTTCGAAAGCTATTTTTTGATCAGGATATTCGTATCCCCAATACCACTGATAGCCAATTGCTTTAATTGTAATATCAGCTTTAGGGATCACATCTTGCTTGTACAGTAGCTTAAAAGAAGGAATTGCAATCACCACCAGTATTAAACATGGTATCACTGTCCACAGAACTTCTATTAAAGTATTGTGAGAAGTCTTTGAAGGGTTTGGATTCTTGGAAGCCCTAAACTTCCAAACAGCATACAAAATTAAAAACAAAACAAATACTGAAATTGCTGTAATGATGGGAAGTAAAATATAATCATGCATAAAAACAAGATCGTTCATGACAGGCGTTACGCTATTTTGATATCCTAGTTGCCAATTTTTTGGCTGTTCTGCCAATGCGCTATTTCCAAGCAAAAAAGTAAAGATAGATAATAAAAAATATTTCATAATTGTTATTGTCCTTATAGCAAAACTTAGTATTGTTAACTTTGCGACACTTTGACAAAAAGTATATAAAGTAAATAAAAAATCAAAAAAAATTATAAGCATTATGAGCACTTTTTTTACAGATACTGACCTTACTCGACAAGAAGCTGACCGCCTGGTGTCAGAAACTCTAAAAAATTGTGATGATGGTGAGCTTTTTTTTGAAAGTTCTAAAAACGAGTCGTTTGTTCTCGATGACAACAAGATAAAAAATACTAGTTATGATGCCTCTTTAGGCTATGGATTAAGAGCTGTCACTGATGATGTTACTGCCTACTCACATTCAAATGATATTTCAAAAAAATCTCTTACTGAGGCTTCTAAGAGTTTGCTTTCAAGTTTAAAAAATAAAAATGGAAAAATTTCTTTCTCGCCACAAAGATCTAATTCTAAAATGTATTCTGACGTTAATCCAATTGAAGCAAAACCATTTGGAGAAAAAGTTTCTATTTTAAAAAATGTTGACGAATATTTAAGAAAGAAAGATTCTTTAATTAAGCAGGTATCCGCATCTATCTCAGGAGAGTATCAGGAAATTGAAATCATAAAATCAGACTCACAAAGCTTTCAAGATATTAGGCCCTTAATTAGATTTAACGTCACTGTAATGGTTGAAAAAAATGGTCGAAGAGAATCTGGATCCTACGGAACGGGTGGACGAATGAATTACGATGATTACATTGCTAATAATGATTGGAAAAAAGTTTGTGATGAAGCTTATCGACAAGCTATGATTAACTTAGAAAGTAAAGCAGCTCCTGCTGGAGAAATGAAAGTTGTATTAGGGCCAGGATGGCCTGGAATTTTATTGCACGAAGCAATCGGTCATGGATTAGAAGGAGATTTTAACCGAAAAAAAACTTCAGCTTTTCACAATCTGATGAATCAAAAAGTAGCGAGTGAACATGTCACTATAGTAGATGATGGAACCATATCTAACAGAAGAGGATCTATTACAATTGATGATGAAGGGACTCCTTCTTCCAATACGATTCTTATAGAGAATGGAATATTAAAAAATTATATGCAAGACAGACTTAATGCTCGTTTAATGAAAACAACATCCACTGGAAATGGCAGAAGAGAAAGTTTTGAATGTGCGCCGATGCCAAGGATGACCAATACTTTTATGCTTAATGGAAAACACTCTCAAGAAGATATGATCAAATCAGTAGACAAAGGGATCTTTGCAGTTTCGTTTGGTGGTGGGCAAGTAGATATAACAAATGGAAAATTTGTTTTTTCATGTACGGAAGCATATGAAATTAATAATGGAAAAATAGGCTCTCCTGTAAAGGGCGCTACAATTATTGGAAATGGTCCAGATATCTTAACTAAAGTATCCATGGTTGGAAATGACATGAAACTAGATCCAGGAATTGGAACTTGTGGAAAAAATGGGCAATGGGTTCCTGTCGGTGTTGGGCAGCCTTCTATATTGGTAGATGAAATAACCGTGGGTGGAACTCAACTTTAATTTAATAAGAAATTTAGCAATACTAACCCTGCCATTGCAGCAGTTTCAGATCTTAAAATATTTTTTCCTAACGAAAAACTTCTAAACTTATCATTTTTTGTAATGATCTCTCTTTCTTGTGGAGAAAAGTCTCCTTCAGGACCTATAAATAGAATATAGTTTTTACTCTTGTCTTTAATGAGTTGGGTTAAATCATTATTTTTAGAACTAATATCTCCAAACAAAACTACATCCTCTTTTTTCAAAGAATGTAAAAATTCGTTTAAATTTAAAGCATTTACAACCTGAGGAATATTTAATTGATCTGACTGTTCAACAGATTCTGTGATAATTTTGTTTAATCTATTTTCATTCATATCTCTGACAATGGTATGATCTGAAATAACGGGGATAAAACTTTTTAACCCTACTTCTGTACATTTTTGAATTAAAAAATCTAATCGTTGTCCTTTGAGTAAACAAAAGGCTAAGGAAACATCTGAAGGCTCGGACTGATCTCTCTGTTTTGTATAAACCTGAATGATTGTTTGTTTTTTTTCAGTTCCAGCAACTTTTCCAAGGAATTCTCCATCTATTCCATTGAATAACAATAATTTATTTCCACTTTTTAGACGCATCACATTCGAAATATAATGGGACTGGTCTTTACCTAGTATAATTTTATTATTTTCTTCTAGTCTTTCACTCAGAAATATTCTAATTTTTTTCTGCATAAATTAAATTGTATATATGAAAAATAAAATTACAAATATCAAAGTGTGTGCTTTTGATGCTTATGGTACGTGTTTTGATATCAATTCTGCCGCTAAAGTTATTAAAAATAAAATTGGAAAATCGTGGCTAGAATTTTCAAATACCTGGAGAACTACCCAACTTGAGTATACGTGGTTAAGAAGCTTAATGGGGAATCATGCTGATTTTTGGAAAATTACTAAAGACTCTTTAAATTATGCGATGAAAGAGCATAATATTAATAAGAAATATAAAAATGAACTTTTGAAACTTTATAAAGAGTTAGAAGTCTATCCTGAATTAAAAGAAACGCTTTTATACTTAAAGAAAAAAAAAATAAAAACCTGCATTCTTTCTAATGGTACTCCAAAACTATTAAACCAACTGACAAAAAAAGCAAAGGTAGGAAATCTTTTTGACTCTCTTATCTCTATAGAAGAAATAAAGATTTATAAACCCGACCCAAGAGTGTACAAACTCGTAACAAGCAAATATTCTTGCAAATCAAATGAAGTTTGTTTTTTAAGCTCAAACAGCTGGGATGTAGTAGGATCTAGATCATTTGGATTTCAGTCTATATGGGTAAATCGTGTAAATAAAAATTTTGATGTTTTGGACTTTAAACCGAAAAAAACCATTTCTAACTTAGTACAATTAAAAAAATTAATTTAATAGGCTACAATTTTATCTAATGAAAAAATATTTTAAACTCATTCGTTTAGATAAGCCTGCGGGTATTTTTCTACTATTTTGGCCTTGTGCCTGGGGCCTTGTCATAGCTAACTCTAGTATCAATAATGACAGATTATTTTACAAATTTTTAATTTTATTTTTTTTAGGATCTGTTCTGATGAGAAGTGCTGGTTGTGTGTATAATGATATTATTGACCGAAAAATAGATAAGAAAGTAAAACGAACTAGTGCAAGGCCTATAGCCACAGGAAGTGTCTCAATTTCTCAAGCTTGGTTTATAATTTTTTTATTAATTTTTTTATCTTTAATTATACTTTTTCAATTTAATTTAAATTCTATTATTTTTGGACTAAGCTCTGGTATTTTAGTTGTCATCTATCCTTTCATGAAAAGAATAACTTATTGGCCTCAATTATTTTTAGGTATTACTTTTAATTGGGGTGTGATTTTAGCCTGGCTTGCTTTTGAAGGTGAGTTTTCTTTTGCTCCTATAATATTATACATCTCAGCAATTTTATGGACTTTAGGATACGATACTATTTATGGAATGCAAGATATTAAAGATGACCTCAAGATAGGAATCAAATCTACTTCAATTAAATTTGAAAAAAAAATAAAATTTTTTTTATTATTTTGCTACCTGACTTCAATTAGTTTTTTATTAGTTTCCCTAAAGCTCTTAAATACAAATATTTATAGCTATATATTGGCAATATTGTCCTCAGGAATCTTATTTTTTCAAATTTTAGTATATGAAAAAAACAAACTAGAAAAAAACTTTAAATTATTTGCATTAAATAATTATTATGGTTTATCTATCTTTTTGACGTTAATGATAACAATAAATAATGATTAAAGACAAAGAATTTTTAGAAAAAATCTCTCAATTTTGCTTGGACAAGGCAAAAAATCTTGGCGCAACAGATTGTGAAATTGCTGTTGGCAATTCTATCTCAGAAAGCATTTCTTATCGTAATAAGCAAGTTGAACAATCTGACAGATCCGATAATTTTTCTATTGGCTTAACTACATATATGGGTAATAAAAAATCTAATGTGTCGTCTTCCAATATAAAAAAGGATGACATTTCCGCACTGATAGAAAGATGCATCGCAATGACAAAAATAACACCTGAAGATAAATATTCTTCTATACCCAAAGAAAATTTTTTGGCAACAAAGGATATTTCTTTAAACTTATTCGATAAAACAGAGCTCGATAATGACTATAAAATTAATTTTTTACAAGAAATGGAAGAGGAAGCCTTTTCAAACGGCAAAATTACTAATTCAAATGGATGTTCTTTTTCAGAGGCAAAGTCTAATTTTATTCTAACTAATAGCTTGGGTTTTTCAAAGGGGTACGAAACCTCCATGTTCTCTGCTGGTTGTGCGGTGGTGGCAGAAGACAAGGGATTAATGGAAACAGATTATGAATACTCAACAAAAAGATTTTCAAACGATTTATTAAACTCAAAAAAAATTGGATCTTCAGCTGCTAACAGAGCAATCAGACGGCTTAATGCAAAAAAAATAGAAAGCACAAAAATTCCAGTTATATTTGATAAGCGTATTTCAAAAAGCTTATTATCAAGTTTTGCTAGCGCAATTTCGGGCTCCGCATTTTCGAGAGGAACTACTTTTTTAAAAAATAAGCTAAAAGAGAAAGTTTTTTCAAGTTCCATAAATGTATTTGATGACCCTTTGATTGAAAAGGGATTGGGATCTCAGCCTTTTGATTCTGAAGGAGTAACTAGTAACAAATTATGCTTAGTTGAAAATGGAAAATTACAAAATATTTTTTTAGACACCTACAATTCTAATATTTTAGAATTAAAGACTAATGGTAGAAGCGGTGGTAGCACAAATTTATATTTTGAAAATGGAAAAATTACACTTAAAGAAATAATTCAAGCACAAAAAAAAGCACTTTATATAACAGATCTAATTGGTCGTGGTTCTGACACAATTACTGGAGATTATAGCGTCGGAGCATCTGGCATTCTTATAGAGAATGGAGAATTAGGATATGCCGTCAATGAAATAACAATTGCAGGAAATCTTTTGGATATGTACAAAAATTTAGATTTGGCTGATGATCTTGAGTTTACATACGCAACCAATGCACCCTCTATAATTATTAATCAAATGATTATTGCTGGCAAATAATGGACAAAATAGAGCTAATTAAAAGAATTTTTAGAACACAAGTTAAAAGATACATATCTCAAATTTTAGTAATCTTTTTATTTATTTTTATCTCTGCTATTGCGACTGCTGGTGTTGCCTGGTTACTAGATCCAGCTATTAAAAAAATATTTATCGAAAAAAATGTAACATTATTATTTGTGATACCTGGCTTAATTGTCCTGGCTTTTGTGATCAAATCAATTTCAATTTATATCATAAGAATTAAAACAATTAAAATTTCATTTAATGTTACAAAAAATATTCAAATTCTTATGGCTGAAAAGATTTTAAAATCTGACACCGCTTTCTTGGCCAATAAACATTCTGGAAGATTTATTTCCAATTTTACAAATGATACCCAAATCCTATTAAATGTAATTAACGGTACGGCAATTTCAGTAATAAAAGAGTTCGTTACTCTTATTGCTTTAATGAGCCTAATGTTCTACCAAAATTGGAAATTAAGTATTTTGGCGATAATAATGATTCCTGTGGCAGGCTATTTTTCAAAAAGAATTGGTAAAAAAATGGGCAAAATCGTAAATCAAAGCTTACAAGCAAGCGAGGTATTTACAAAATTTTTATCTGAAATTCTAAAGGCCACCTCTGTTATTAAAATTTTTCAGAAGGAAGACGATGAATTAAATAAATTTAGGAAAGTTATAGAAAATAGAATCGACAAAATGACTAAGGTTGAAAGAACTAGATTTGGTGCAAATCCAGTAATGGAAACAATTACAGGAATGGCTATTGGTATTGTTGTTTTGGCAGGTGGTTATTTAAGCATTCGAAATGAGATTGAAGTAGGTAGTTTCTTTTCATTTTTGACCGCTTTAATGCTTGCGTATCAACCGGTCCGAGCGTTGTCCGGTGTTAATATTGCAATCAATGAAGGGCTTACCGCGGCAAAAAGAATTTATCAACTCCTTGATAATAAAGATGATATTTCCGACAATTCTAATAAAGAAAATTTGATTATTCAAAATAAAGATATTCAATTTAAAGACGTGAGCTTTCAATATCCTGATGGCACTCGAGCAATAAAAAATCTTTCTACCAAAATTAAAGGAGGCCAAACAACTGCACTGGTAGGAAAAAGCGGTGCTGGAAAATCTAGTTTTATCAATCTTATTCCAAAACTTTATAATATTCATAACGGAGCAATCACTATCGATTCGCAAAATATTAATGAAGTAAATCTTTCTTCTCTTAGAAGAGAAATTGCCGTTGTTTCCCAAGAGGTTATTTTATTTGATGATACTATTGAAGCTAATATAGCATATGGAAGAATAGACGCGACCAAAGAAGATGTGATTTTAGCTAGCCAAAATGCAGCTGCGGATGAGTTTATTCGTGAACTTCCAAATGGCTATGACACTATTGTTGGAGAAAATGGAGTAAAATTATCAGGAGGTCAAAAGCAAAGGATATCTATTGCTAGAGCCATGCTAAAAAATAGTTCCATTATTTTATTGGATGAGGCCACATCTGCTTTAGATTCGGAGTCAGAAGCAAAAGTTAAATATGCCATAGATAATTTAATTAAAAATAGAACAACAATTGTTATAGCTCATAGACTATCCACGATTAAGAATGCCGATAAAATCATTGTTCTTTCCGAAGGTTCCTTAGTTGAAGAGGGAAAGCATGAAGAACTTTTGATTAAATCACATACCTATAAAAAATTATATACGCAAGAAATTGCTGGCTAGGTTCTATGCTTACTTTTTATATATACGCAAGTTATGTATTTCATATTTTTGCTAGTATTTTTTTAAATGCAAGAGTTTTAAAAAAAAAAGAACATCCAGTACGATTTAAAGAAAAGTTAGGATTGTATGAGATTAAAAATAATAGCCCTACAGTTTGGTTTCATGCTTCTAGCTTAGGCGAAATTAAATCTGTGGTACCATTAATTTCGTACTTTGATAAAAATAAAAATTATAAAATATTAATTACTACAGTCACTCTCAGTTCTTCGGAATACTGTCATAAAATATTCAAACACACAGAGAATGTTACTCATCAGTTTGCTCCACTTGATACCCCGATAATAGTAAGAAAATTTTTAGATCACTGGAAACCCCAAATATCTATTTTTGTAGAATCTGAAATTTGGCCCAATCTTATTTTGCAGGCAAAAAAAAAATCTAAATTAATTTTATTAAATGCAAGATTATCTAACAAGTCATTTTCAAGATGGAAATTGGCAAAAAGGGTTGCTCAAAAACTTTTGGAACAATTCGATTCAATCACAGCGCAAAGCGAGGAAGTCAAATCTTTTATAGAATTTTTTGATATACAAAATATAAATTTTTTTGGGAATCTTAAATTTATCTCCGCCGAAAACATTTCAAACAACAATAGTTTTATTTTTAAAAAAGTAGTTGAAAATTCCTGGGTAGCAATGAGCATTCACAAGGGAGAAGAAACCTTCATTATAGAGACAGTCAAAAAAATCAAAAAAGAACAAATTAAATCTCAGTGTATTTTGATACCCAGGCACCTTAATAAAATTAAAGAATTAACAGATATAATTAAGGCTAACAATTTAACATACCAATTAAAAAGTAAAGAAGCTCTTCCGCTTGTAAATAAAGATTTTTATATTGTAAATTCTTTCGGTGATGCTGTAGAAGTTTTTAAGAAAATAAATCTAGTTTTTTTGGGAGGATCAATAATTCCTCACGGGGGTCAAAATCCACTAGAGCCAGCAAGGGAAGGATGCTATTTATTTCACGGCCCTAACATTTATAATTTTACTGAGATTTTTAAATTTTTAGCAAAAAATAATGTCTCTAAGCTTATAACTTCCGAGACAACGCTGTCACAAGAATTAATTTCAAATTTTAAAAACATCAAAAATAATGATAAGCTTAAATCAATCATGAAGGAATACAGTCAAAAAATATTGCTAGATCATATCAATTATCTTAACTCTTTCATTAAATAATGAATCTTAACAAACCTGCCTTTTGGGATTCCAAACAAGTATCTCTGTGGTCTATACTACTCTTGCCTGTTACAGCGCTGTACTACTTGAGCTTAGCTGCAAGAAGAGTGATAAAAAATCCCAAAAAATTTAATATCAAAACTATTTGCATCGGAAATATTTACTTAGGTGGAACTGGAAAAACCCCTTTAGCAATTAAAATAGCCTCACTTTTGCAGGACAAATTCAATTTAGTAATTGTTAAAAAAGAATACCTAGATCAAAAAGATGAGATATCCATGCTTAAACATAACTGTAAAGTTATTACTCATAAATCACGAACATCAGCCATCGAACAAGCTATAAAGGAAAATTATAATCTTGCTATAATGGATGATGGATTTCAAGATGAAGAGATTAAAAAAGATATTTCTATTCTGTGCTTTAGTTCTGCCCAGTCTATAGGAAATGGATTTATAATTCCTAGTGGTCCTTTAAGGGAGAGTTTAAATAGAATTAAATTTTCAGATATTGTGTGTATTAATGGAGATTTAAATCCTGAGTTAGAAAAAAAAATAAAATCTTACAAAGAGGCTATAATAATATTTTACTCAACTTATCATTTATTAAATGCAAATTATTTTCAAGATAAAAATTATTTTGTATTTTCTGGAATAGGAAATAATATTAATTTTTTAAATCTTTTAAAAAAAAACAAAATTAATATAAGTGGCTATAAGTTTTTTCCTGATCATTATGAATATAGCGATCATGACATTGATGAACTTAAAAACCATTCTCTAAAAAATAAATTGTATTTATTAACTACAGAAAAAGATTATTTGAGACTTAGCGAAAAAAATAGAGAAAATATAGAGCATAGCAGAATTCAATTGATTATTAACGATGAAGAAAAGCTAGTGAAACAAATTATGTCTTATGAAAATAATTAAATATTTTTTTGAATTTATTATTATAATTTTTTTATTTTTTATATTTAAGTTATTGGGTAGAAAATTATCTTCTGATTTAGGATGTTTAATTTCTAATTGCGTAGGGTTTAATTTTAGATCTAAAAAAAGAATATCAACTAACTTTAAAAAAGCTTTTCCAAGATTAGCTAGTGAGGAAGAAAATAAATACACTAAGGAAATGTGGTGCAACTTTGGAAGAACTTTTGCTGAGTATGTTTATTTAAAAGAATTTAGAGAGAATAAAAAAAACCATATATTAATTAATGGTAGTGAAATTCTAGACTTAATTAAATCAAGCAATGTACCTACAGTTTTTGTTTCAGGTCATTTTGCCAATTTTGAATTAATGGCAATGGAGCTAGATAAAAAAAATCTAAACATAGCCGCTATTTACCGACCTTTAAATAATTTTTTTCTTAATCCCCTAATGGAATACTGGAGGAAAAAATATATTTGCAATTTTCAAATTCCAAAAAAAATACCTGGAAAGAGTGGAGATGGTACTCGTCAATTTATAAAAGCTGTTCAAGTCAAAACTAATATAGCGGTAATGGTAGATCAGAGCATTACGCAAGGTAAAAAGATTGATTTTTTTGGTGAAAAGGCATTTACTACTTCGATACCTTCTCAATTAGCTCTAAAGTACAATTATCAAATTGTTCCCATTGCCATTAAAAGAGTGGAAAAGTACCAATTCGTTATGGATATTTTTAATCCTATTTCTATAGATAAAAAAAAAGATGATGAACTTTCTATTGGAAAAAAAATTAATGAGAAAATAGAAGAAATAATTTTACAAAATCCCGGGCAATGGATATGGACCCACAACAGGTGGAAAGTCTAGTTTTTTAAAGCCAGTTCAGGATCTAGAGCTATTTGTTTCCAATAGATTCCAAAATGCAAATGATCTCCGGTTGATCTTCCTGTAGATCCCATGGCTCCTATCACCTCCCCCTGTGAAACTTTTTGACCTTTGGTTACATTTAGAGAATTTAGGTGATAATATACTGATGTTATACCATGCCCATGATCAATACCTATTGTACCACCAGTAAAATATAAATTTTTTTGAGCAAGGGTTACGACTCCTTCTGCTGTCGCATAAATGCTAGTGCCTTTTTGGTTGGCAATATCCAATCCCATGTGAGGCCTTCTAGTCTTTCCGTTTAAGATTCTTTGACTTCCGTATTTTCCTGAAATAATTCCAGTTGCTGGCTTCAAAAATTTAGAATAAAAAAATTCATTATTAGAATTTACGGATCTCATTTGATTGAAAAAAACCTGTTCTTTTTTAATTCGATTCATTGCTTTTTTCCCTGGTGTAACCATTTTTTTTGGCAGTCCATTAATTTTTTGGATTAAAAAATCTCTTTTTTCAATCTTTTTTCTAAAGATTTGTGACTCTCCCTTGGTTAAAATTTTAATTTCAATATCTTTAGCTCTTCCTTTCTTAATACCAAAAATAAAATAACCATTTTTTGAAATTTTTATTTTTTTTTTATCTAAAAATAATTTACTGTTAAGGGAGGTTTTTCCTTTAATGATTCCTCCTTCAGTAAATTTTCCAAAAAACTCAATACTATGTGCGGTTGTGTTTAAATAAAATAATACAAAACAGTATAAAAATATTTTTTTAATCATTTAAAATATTTTTAGCTACTTCTATTGGGGAGGAATAGGCCTCTTGTAATTCAACACTCCAGTACCTCAAATCTTGCAAGTCAATTTTCTTTTTAGATACAGCGCAAAGAACATAATTTCCTTGAGTAATAATATCAAAACCACCTGCATAATATTTTAACTTGGCTTCTTTCATTGTTTTTTTTGTGTTTTGGCAGTTAATATTCCATCGTAAAACTCAATATTGATAAGATGCTCTTTGTAAAGATTGCTAGTTTTTACTATCTTTTTGTCTTTAGCGTCTCTTACTATTGTAAATCCCCTTTTTAAAACTTTTTGTATACTTAAATTATCTAATCTTAAAAAATAATTATCAATTTTTACATTTTTTTCTTTTATTAAATTGTGAGCAAAATATTGTAAGTTTTTAGCTAACATAAATAACGTTTTTTTATTATCTTTAATAAAATTTTCTAATGATTTTTTATTTAAAAACTTGCTTAAGCTATGAAGCTCTTCATTTGCATTTTTGAATACCAGCTCTGTAGTAAATTTTAAATTTTTAAATAAATCATTTAACTGTCTTTCTAAACTTCTCATTTCGGGTACTGCAATTTCTGCAGCTGCAGTTGGTGTTGCAGCTCTAACATCAGCCACAAAGTCCAAAAGAGTAAAATCTATTTCATGTCCAATAGCTGATATAATCGGAATTTTGGATTGAAAAACTGCTCTAACAACATTCTCGTCATTGAAAGAAAGAAAGTCTTCTGCGCCTCCACCACCCCTTGCAATAATGACAAGGTCTACATTAGAATAATTGTTAAAGAAGTTAACTCCTAGGATAATTTCTTCTGCAGACTTGGCGCCCTGAACTGAAATCGGAAATAATTCTAAATGTGTAGAAAATCTATTTTTGATACGATCCACAATATCCATAATGACAGCTCCTGTAGGAGATGTAATGACTCCAATTTTTTTTGGAAGAAACGGTAATTTTTTTTTATGCTGGTCATCAAACAAACCCTCTTCTTTTAATTTTTTTTTTCTTTGCTCAAAAATTTTTAATAGGGCTCCTTCACCTTGGGCATCAATTTGATCAACTTGTAGCTGGTAATTAGAAATACTTCCTTTTGCGTAAGTGGTTAGTTTACCTTGAGCAAATACTTCCATTCCCTCTTCTGGCTTCATATTTAAGAATGGGACATTTCTTGACCAGCATACAGAATTTAAAACAAAATTCTCGTCCTTGAGTGAAAAATAGTAATGACCTTTAAAATCTTTAACCTTTGATATTTCACCCTTAACTCTTATCAAGCCAAAATTGTCTTCTAAAATACTTTTAGTTAAGTTGGTAATTTCTGATACTGAAAACTCTGGAATATTTTGCATTATAATATAATAAATATATTAACATGAACGTTGCTGTAATTGGAAGTGGTGGAAGAGAACATGCTCTTTGTTTTAAATTGAGCTTATCCAAAAAAATATCTAAACTTTTTTGTATTCCGGGTAATCCCGGAACTGATTCTATCTGTGAAAATATAGAAATTGATCCTTTAAATTTTGATTTGCTTTATTCAGTTTTGTTGAAAAAAAACATTTCGACCGTAATAGTAGGCCCTGAAATTCCTTTAGTTAAGGGAATTGTCGACTTTTTATCTGAGAAAAATATTTTTACATTTGGCCCTAGTAAAAAAGCTTCTCAGCTTGAAGGATCAAAAGATTTTATGAAAAAACTATGTAAAGACTTTAATATTCCTTCTGCGGAATATGAAAGTTTTGACAATCTTTTAAAAGCGCAGGATTTTATTAAAAAATCTAAACACCCACTTGTTATTAAATCAGATGGTTTGGCTGCTGGAAAGGGCGTTACCATATCCAGCAATGTAGAAGAATCTACCAAATGCGCCAAAGAAATATTAGAAGGAAAATTTAAAACATCCAGTAAAGTGGTCATTGAAGAATTTTTGGAAGGTGAGGAGGCTAGCTACTTTGTTATTACAGATGGAGAAAATTATTTACCCATTGGTACTGCTCAAGACCATAAAAGAATTGGTGAAAATGATACCGGTCTCAATACAGGGGGAATGGGCGCATACTCTCCATCATTATTAATCACAAATGATATGCAAGAAAAAATAAATAAAAAAATTATTGAACCAACTATAAAAAGCCTTAATACAATCGGCTGTTCTTTTGCTGGAATATTATATGCAGGTTTGATGATAAAAAATAATGAGCCAAAACTTATAGAATACAATATCAGATTTGGAGATCCTGAATGCCAGGTAATTATGATGAGATTAGAAAACGACTTGCTCGATTTAATTCTTTCCGTAAAAAATAAAAATTTAAATGAGCAAAAAATTTTTTGGAAAAAAAACCCTTGCATTACAGTGGTAGCTTCAGCGAAAGGTTACCCAGAAAAATATGAAATCAAGACACATATTAAAAATTTAGAAAATATTGAGAATAATTTTACACAACAACTTTTTCATGCTGGAACTATCAAAGTAGATAAAAAAATTTTAGCTAATGGAGGTAGAGTCCTCAATGCAACCGCACTAGCTTCTAGCTTGCACGAGGCAAGAAGTAAAGCTCATCAAATGTTAGATCTTGTGGATTGGGAAGATAAATACTTTAGACGAGATATTGCTTGGAGAGCAATTAAATAAATACTATTTTCTTCTTTGTTTAAAAAAATCAACCAGTATTTTTGAAAACTTATTTTCTTCAAAACCATAGTAAAAAGAAAACTTGTATTTTAAATATTTGGAAAAACCTAGCTTTGGACCATTAATCAAACCTCCGCTAGCTTTGTCTTCAGCACAAAAATAAATATTTCTCAGCTGAGATAAAGCGATAGCTGACGTACACATAGCACAAGGTTCAAGTGAACAATAAATATCCATGCCATCTAGTCTTTTTTTATTTAAAGACTTAAGTGCTTTTCTAATAACCAATATCTCTGCATGCGCTAATGGGTCTTTGTTGCGAATAGATAAATTGTGAGCTCTAGCAATAATTTTTTTACTCTTAGGATCTACAATTATAGCACTAACTGGTACTTCATTTCTCTTTATTGCTTGGTTGCACAATTTCAATAGAGTATCTATGTAGAGTTTAAAACTATTCATATGAAGAAAGAATTACCTGAAAAAACTAGAATTTCAAAATTTTTAGCATCTTATAATGTAGGATCCAGACGAGAGATCGAACGAATGATTGAGGATGGAAGAATCCACCTAAACGGAGAAGTGCTTGCCACACCAGTTCATTTTGTGAATAAGACCGATTCTATAAAACTAGATGGCAAATTATTACTTTTCAAAAAATTCAAACAGATTTACAAATTTTACAAACCAACCGATTGTATCTGTTCTAAGAACAAGCAGGATGAACGAAAAATTGTTTACGATCTACTTCCAAAAAAATTTAAAAATTTTATTTTTGCAGGTAGATTAGATGTAAACTCTGAAGGATTGCTGATTGTTACCAATGATGGAGAAGTGGCAAGAAGTCTGGAGCTGCCAAAAAATAAATTTACAAGAAAATATAGAGTACGAGTCTATGGAGTTTGTGAAGAACAAAAAATTAATAATTTGAGCAAAGGAAGAAAGATTGATGGAATTCAATATAGACCATTTAATTATAAGTTATTTAACAAAGATAAAAAAAATTTCTGGATAGAAATGGAACTAAAAGAGGGAAAAAATAGAGAAATAAGAGAATTGATGCGGAGTATTGATTTACGAGTAAACAAGCTTACCAGATTAGAGTTTGGGCCTTTTAAAATGTCTAACCTAAAACCTGGTGAAATAAAAACAGCTGAACCTAAAGAAATAAGACAGTATGAGGATTATCTCCGGAAAATTTAAAAAACAAAAACTAATATTACCAGACCCTAGAATTACTAGGCCCCTAAGGGATTATGTAAAAGAAAGTTTGTTCAATTTGTTAGCACACTCTCCTTTATTGCAATTTCAATTTAAAAAAAGCTCTATTCTTGATGTTTTTTCTGGTAGTGGTTCTTTTGGAATAGAGTGTTTATCACGAGGTGCTTCACATGTAACATTTGTAGAAAATGATAAAAAAATATTTAAGATTCTAAAAAATAATATTCAAAATTTTTCAATACTGAATGAAGGTAATTTAATTTTTGGAGATTTTTTAAAAATTCATTTAGACTTTTCCTTAACAAAACCTAATTTAATATTTTTAGACCCGCCTTTCCATTTTAAACTTTTGAGACAAGTATTTGAAAAGTTAGTTGAAAATAAGAAAAATTTATCAGATTCCATAGTAATGATTCATTACGAGAAAGGAGAAAATTTTAATTTTAGTAATTACCTGGATGAGATCTTAAAAAAAAAATATGGTCGATCCATTATTCTTTTTGGTAAAATTAAGAACTAAAAGTATTTACTTTAATTTGTTCGACTGCTGGCTGGTCGTATGGATTTAAATTTTGAGCATATCCAAGAATTACTGTTTCTAAAATATTATAAGAGAAAAGTTCAAAAATGTTTGAAATTTTATCTCCTGGGCTAGTCATTATTCTATGGGGAATTTTTAAATTTTTAAAAGTTTTAATAACACTCAAATACTGAGACTCCAAAAGGTTATTGGGATTTTTTGCTTCAATACTTCCCAATCCTAAGAAAGAAAATTTTAACGAGTCTTCCGTTAAATGAGGTTGGTAAATATTAAATAGTTTGTTTTTGGATCCATCAATAAAAAGCTGCATTAGGCTATGATGATCTTTTGGGCAAATAGAAGTCATTGGTGTAAGAGCTTTTTCATTTTTTCCCAAACTTTCTGCAAATAATTGATGAAACCAATAAGAATAGTCTTTTAAAGTATAGTCGTACAAAAGATTAATGTTATGGTTTATACCGTATCGTTCTTGCAAAGTTAAAATGACTGCTGCGTTAACAGTGGGATTAGTATCGTCCTCTAGATTTTTTTCTGTTAATTTTAAAACTATAGACTGAGCGCTATTAGAAATTTTACCAGGATCAAAATCAAATAAAATCATAGCTGTCTCTGAAAAAACAGAGAATCTTCCTCCAATTTTTTTATTGTGACGAATTATTTGAAGGTTATTTTTTTTAGCAAAATCACTTAATAAACTCTGGGATTCTTCCGTTATAATGATCACATATTTGGCAATTTCTTCGAGCGTAGATATTTTTAACAAATGCTGGAACAATAAATTACATATTGCTAAAGTTTCAAAGGTATTCCCAGATTTCGAAATAATATAAATTGTAAAGTCTTTTATATTATAACCCTTAAAAAATTTTTGAAGATATGTAGGATCATAATTATCTAGAAAGAAAATATTGCCTTCGATGCGCATATCAATTGCTTTAGCTCCCGCAGAAGATCCCCCCATACCAACTACTAATTGATATTTTTTTTTAATAATTTTTTCTCTAATTAATTTTGTTGAATTCTGGTAGTTAAGAGTAAAAGAGTTAAAAATTTCATTAGATTGCTCTTTTATTTCTTTAGATACTTTTTCAGAGGCTTTACCACAAAGGTCTATATTTTTTTTATACTCTTCTGTGGATTTTAAATTGTACCCCATGCTTCCATCAAAAAAATATTTTAGATTAATATCGAGACTCATTTATTTTATTTGTTTTAAAATATCATTTTCAATACTTTTTGTATTGCCTGAAATATTCTCACTAGAATTTTTTTTTTGACTACCAAGGTCATTGTCAAAAATTGACTTTAGAGAATTAGCAGTTTCTTTATTTTTATAATTTTTAACATTACTGTCAGGAGGTAAAATGTTATAACTAGGTGGCAAAGTTAAAGGCTCTCTTTTTTCAATCAAGAACTCATTGGGTATATCTTTTTCTAAACCTAGAGTTTTCTTAATAGAAGTGCATGAGCCAAGACTCAACACAAGAAGCAACGGAATAGTAAATAAATTTTTATTGTTCATTTGTTTTTGAAAAAAAATCACTTAATATTAATAATAAGATTCCAACAGAAATTATAATATCCGATAGATTAAACACAAACCAGTGGAAATCTAGATAATGCAAGTCTATAAAATCTGGTACTGCATTATAAGCAAGCCTGTCAAACCAATTTCCTAAGGCTCCTCCGATTATAAGAGTTATTGATATTTTTTCGAATTTTTTGTTCGATCTAAATAGCCAAGCTATTAAAAATACAATGACTAAAAAGATTAAGAAGCTGAATACATGATATGTATAACTATCGCTTTCAAAAATACCAAAAGCCATTCCAGTATTCCATAGCAAAACAAGGTTTAAGTATGAATTAAAATAGTAACTATCGGACCCGTGGGTTAAAAAAAAATTAATTACATAGTTTTTGCTAGCTCTGTCAGCCAAAAACATGAGGGCAATAATAACTAAAAAAATCCAATTTTCTTTTATTTTATGTTTAATTAATTCCACAATTAGACCTATCACATTTAGCAGGTAAAATTTTCCAACAGTGCGGGCATTTGGTTCCTTCTGCTTTATTTACTATAATTTTTAAATTTTCTACTGAACTATTTGGTATTTGAAAATTTTCAAAATTTAAATTTTTTTGATTTAATGAACCGCTAGAACAAATAAATAGTTCTGGAAGATCAATTTTTTCAAAATTAAACAAATGCTTCTCGTCTAAGGAAATATGTATATTTGTATCAAGGCCAGATCCAACTAGTTTTTCGTTTCTTTTTAATTCAATTGCATTGTTAACTTCTGATCTTGTTTTTTTTAGAAAATTCCACTTCTCTTGAACTTTTTCATCGACCCACTCTTGGGGAAATGTACAAAAATCATGAAGAAAAATACTTTCTTTAAATTTTTCTTTTTTTATAATTTGATATATTTCTTCACATGTAAAAACTAAGATTGGGGAAAGCCACTTTAAAAGAAATTTTGCTACAATTGAAAGCACTTTTGTACAATTAACTCTTTTGGCGGAACCTAAATCATCACAATATAAACTGTCTTTTCGAATATCGAAGTATAAAGCTGAAAGATCAATAGTACAGAAATTTAATATATCTATATAAATTTTATGAAAGTTGTAGCTTTGATTTAAATTTTGAAATTCAGAATCTAGAGATGAAATTTTATGCAAAATGTACTTTTCAATTTCTTCACACTCTGAAAGATCTATCGTTTCTTCTAAATTTAATTGGTCATTTAAATTACCAAGCAAAAATCTAAAGGTATTTCTAATTTTTCTATAAGATTGAGAGTGTTGTTCTAGTATTGCATTGTCAATTTTTAAGTCATCTGAATAATCGGATGCAATTACCCAGAGTCTTAGAATGTCTGCACCGTATTTTTTAATTACCTCATCTGGGGAAACTACATTCCCTAGAGACTTGGACATTTTTTGGCCCTTTCCATCTACAACAAACCCATGACAAAGAATGCTTTTGTAGGGCGCTTCACCCCTAGTACCGCATGACTGAAGTAAAGAAGAATGAAACCAACCTCGATGTTGATCAGATCCTTCAAGGTACATGTCTGCAGGCCACTTTAAATCTTTTCTTTTTTCTAAGACATAGGAGTGGCTAGAACCACTATCAAACCATACTTCAACAATATCGTTAACTTTTTTATAATCTTCACTTTTATATTTTGGTCCTAAGAATTCTTCTTCTTTTTTTACAAACCAAGCATCACTTCCTTCTTTTAAAAAAATGTTTTCTATTCTTTTAAACACATCCTCATCAATTAATGGCTCATGCGTTTTCTTATTTACAAAAATAGGTATCGGCACTCCCCAGAATCTTTGGCGTGAAATACACCAGTCTGGTCTTGTTTCAATCATAGATCTTAATCTGTTTTGACCGACAGTAGGGTAAAACTTTGTATTATCTATAGCTTTTAAAGCAACATTTCTTAAATCGTTAGACTCCATGGAGATAAACCACTGAGGCGTTGCTCTATGAACCAATGGAGCCTTAGATCTCCATGAATGAGGGTAGCTATGCACTAATGTTCCAGACCCTAAAAGTTTTTTATTAAGGTTCAACTCTTCAATAATAATTTTATCAGCTTTAAAAATATGAATACCTTCAAATTTTTTAATTACATTGGTGTAATGACCATGATCATCTATTGTATTTTCTGCTTTGATATTATTTTTTAATCCTAAATTAAAGTCATCAGGTCCATGACTGGGAGCAATATGAACAATTCCCGTTCCCTGCTCTAATGTTACAAAATCAGCTTCTAACAATGGGATATCAAAGTCATATCCATGCAATTGAAAAGGATGTGAACATTTTATATTCTTAAGATTAGACCCTGGAAATGATTTGATAATTTTAAAATCTTCAATTTCACAAGAATTCATCACCTCAATTATTAATTTGGTAGCAAGAATAACTGTATCTTTTTCTCCTTGTTGTGTGACTTCAACTAATGAATATTCATAGTTACTATTAAATGCTAAAGCCCGATTACAAGGTATCGTCCATGGTGTAGTAGTCCAAATAACAACTTTTACATTATTTAGATTCTCAAATGTTCCTTGAATTGGAAATTTTGTAAAAATAGTATTAGATTTATGATCAGCATATTCAACTTCTGCATCTGCTAAAGCCGTAGCTTCTACAACGGACCATAAGACTGGTTTAAAGCCATTATACAAGCCTCCATTTTTAAGAAACTTTAATATTTCAACTGCAATTTGCGCCTCTGCTTCTGCGCTCATGGTAGTGTATGGATTATTCCAGTCACCTTCTACACCCAATCGTTTAAACTGTTCTTTTTGTTTTAAAATCCATGAGGAGGCAAAGTCTCTACATTCTTTTCTAAATTCAATAATGGAGATATTTTTTTTATCTTTTCCTTTTTTTTTAAATTCCTCCTCTATTTTCCACTCAATGGGTAAACCATGACAATCCCAGCCCGGAACATAAACTGCATTTTTGCCAAGCAATTGCTGATACCTGATAATCACATCTTTTAAAATTTTATTTAGAGCAGTTCCAATATGAATATTGCCGTTAGCATAAGGCGGTCCGTCGTGAAGAATAAATTTTTCCTTATCTGAAGATTGGGATCGTTGCTGCTCATATAAATTTATATCACTCCATAACTTTAGAAACTCTGGCTCCTTAGTTGGCAGATTTGCTTTCATCCCCAATTGTGTTTTAGGAAGATTTACTTTTGTTTCACTCATTTTTTAAGAATTTCTTTTGCAATTGTTATATCTTTTTTTATCTGCCTAATTAATAAAATTTTATTTTTAAAATTCTTTTCATTTCTTATTCTCTTCACGAATGCAATCTCAGCGAATTGTCCGTAAAATGAAGGTATTTTTTTAAACAAATTAATTTCTAGTACTAGCTTATTTCTAGAGAATGTTGGGGCTAAACCAAAATTAGCAACGCCATTATAAATTTTATCCTTAATCTTAGCCTTAACTGCATATACTCCTGATCTTGGAGCAATATTGTTTTTAATGATAATATTGGCGGTTCTAAACCCCAACTGCCTTCCAACTTTTCTTCCTGGTATAACTTTTTCTCTAATGCTCCAATTTCTTCCTAGTAAGCGAGCTGCAAGATCCATATTGCCTTTTTCTATCGCAAGCCTGATTCTGGTCGAAGATATTTTGGTTTTGTTTTCTTTGGCTAGGCGTAAATCGCTTACCTTAAAGTTATGTATTTTTCCAAATTTTCTTAATAAAGCAATATTACCTTTTCTTTGATTTCCAAATCTAAAATTTTTACCTACTATAATGTGAGTTGGATTTAATTTTTTAATCACAATTTCTGTAATAAAATCCTCTGCTGATATCATTGAAAATTTTTTGTTAAATTTACAAACAAAAACAAAATCTATGTTATTTTTTTTAATTAAATTAAATTTCAAATCATCAAGTGTTATACGAATAATTTTTTTATTTTTTTTAAAGAATTCATAAGGCAAGGGAGAAAAAGTAACGGCACCAAATTTCTGTTTATTTTGTTTTGCAATTTTTTTTCCTAACTTAAAAATACTTTGATGGCCCTTGTGAACTCCATCAAAGTTTCCAATGGCAATAACTGCATTTCTAACAATTTTATTTAATGCCATGCTAGCTCTTTTTGAAAGTAAGTGATCTTGATATCTTTTAAATTAACAGAATCTTTTAATTGTTCAAAATTGACAATGCCGTCTCTAAAAAAATCTTTGTAGATACCGTTTAATATCAAAACAGAATCTAAATTAAACAAATTAGCTCCCTTAATATCAGTTTTTATATTATCTCCGATTACCAGTGTATTAATTTCTTTTTTATCTTTAAAGTTTTTATCTGCTCTAACTTTTTTTAAAGCAAGATTATATATATCTGAATAAGGCTTTCCAAAATAGCGAACTACTCCGCCTTCTTGCTTGTACTGATTCGCTAACGCTCCTGCGCAAAATACTATTTTTTCTCCTCTCGCGACTACCTCGTCTGGATTCGCACAAATGAGTGGTATCTTTTTATTTAAGAAAAAATCTAATAAAGTTTTATAATCTTCTAATTTCTCTTCTTCATCCGACTCAAGTCCTGTGCAGATAATTTCATCACATTTTTCTTTGCTAGTCAGTGTAACGTTTAAATCTTTAAATAAATCAATATCTCTAGTTGGTCCTAAATGGTAAAATTTTTTTTTACTAGAATTTAACGAAATATATTCTCTAGTTACATCACCAGAGGTAACTAAAAAATCATAACAAGAACTCTGAAGGCCAATAGTTTCCAAGAATGCTTTAACTACCACTGAAGGTCTTGGAGCGTTTGAAATTAAAACAATTTTTTTATTTTGTTCTTTAAGTTTTTCCAATACTTTTAGTGCTAGAGGATAACACTGCACACCATTATGAATAACTCCCCACAAATCTATAAAATAAGCATCAAACCTCTCAGATATTTCTCTAATTCCTTTGATTTTTTGAGGTTCTTTTAAGTTCATACTGAAGTATTTATAATAAACCCTTTAAAAAACATAGGTTTTTAGATTTTTAAGGGTCTTGAAATTTTATAATTGATAATCATATAACAACTCACAATTAACGAGACAAGGAGCATTATTATGAAATTTAGACCTTTACATGACAGGGTATTGATAGAATCCCTAGAAAGCGAAGAAAAAACAGCTGGTGGAATTATTATTCCAGACACAGCAAAAGAAAAACCCCAAGAAGGCAAGGTAATTGCTGTTGGACCTGGAGCAAAGTCAGAAGATGGAAAAAATATCCCTATGGATGTTAAAATTGGTGATCGTGTTCTTTTTGGAAAATGGTCAGGCACTGAAGTTAAGGTGGATGGCAAAGAATACAGCATCATGAAAGAAAGTGACATCATGGGCGTGGTAGGTAAATAATATTAAATAATTTAGGAGGAAACAAATAATGGCAGGTAAAATAGTAAAATTTGATACTGAGGCTAGAAATGCAATGCTACGAGGTGTTGATATTTTGGCGAACGCAGTAAAAGTTACTTTAGGTCCGAAGGGACGTAACGTAGTAATAGATAAATCATATGGAGCACCAAGAATTACAAAAGATGGTGTTACTGTTGCAAAAGAAATTGAGCTTGAAGATAAATTTGAAAATATGGGCGCTCAAATGGTCAAAGAAGTTGCTAGCAAAACAAATGATGAAGCTGGTGATGGAACTACGACTGCAACTGTGTTAGCTCAAGCAATCGCAAAAGAAGGTTGTAAGTTTGTTGCGGCTGGAATGAATCCAATGGACTTAAAAAGAGGAATGGATCTTGCGGTTACATCAGTAATTGAAAGAATCAAAGATAATTCTAAAAAAGTTAAAACTACTGAAGAAATTGCTCAAGTGGGAACAATTTCTGCAAATGGTGAAAAAGAAATTGGAGATATGATTGCTAAAGCAATGCAAAAAGTTGGTAACGAAGGAGTTATCACAGTTGAAGAGGCTAAAGGTCTTCAAACTGAGCTGGATGTAGTTGAAGGTATGCAATTTGATAGAGGATTTTTATCTCCATACTTTATTACTAATGCAGATAAAATGACTACAGAGCTAAATAATCCTTTAATTTTATTGTGTGATAAAAAATTATCAAACTTACAGTCAATTGTTCCTTTGTTAGAATCTGTGGTTCAAGCTTCTAGACCTTTATTGATTATTGCTGAAGAAGTTGAGGGAGAAGCTCTTGCAACTTTAGTGGTTAATAAATTAAGAGGTGGTCTAAAGGTTTGTGCTGTTAAAGCACCTGGATTTGGTGACCGTAGAAAATCAATGTTAGAAGACATTGCTATTCTTACAGGTGGACAGGTTATTTCAGAAGATCTTGGAATTAAACTTGAAAACGTAACTATCAAAGACCTTGGTTCTTGTAAATCTATTAAGGTAGATAAAGACAATACTACTATTGTAGATGGCTCTGGAAAAAAAGCTGACATTGAATCAAGATGTGCTTCTATCAAAAAACAAATTGATGAGAGCACTTCTGATTATGATAAGGAAAAACTTCAAGAGAGACTTGCTAAATTGGCAGGCGGAGTTGCAGTTATTAAAGTTGGTGGTGCAACAGAAGTTGAAGTTAAAGAGAGAAAAGATAGAGTGGATGATGCATTAAATGCTACCAAAGCAGCAGTACAAGAAGGTGTTGTGACAGGTGGTGGATGTGCATTACTTTATGCTCTGGATGCTCTTGATACCATTAAGGTTAAAGGCGATGATCAAAAAGCTGGTGTTGAGCTAATTAGAAAAGCTCTACAATCTCCTATTAGACAAATTATTAACAATGCTGGTGTAGATGCATCTGTAGTTGTTGGTAAATTGTTAGAAGGTAAAAAAGGTAATTATGGTTACGATGCTCAAAATGAAGAGTACGTAGACATGATTGCTAAAGGAATCATCGATCCTACTAAAGTGGTAAGAACTGCTTTGCAAGATGCTGCATCTATTTCTGGATTGTTAATTACAACAGAAGCAATGATTGCAGATAAGCCTGATGACAAAGATGCTGGTCCAGCTGGCGGTGGAATGCCTCCAATGGGTGGTATGGGCGGAATGGGTGGTATGGGCGGAATGGGAATGTAATCCCGTCTATTTAGACCTAAAAATTATAAAACCCCCGTTGTTAAACACTTCGGGGGTTTTTTTTTTGCTCTCAATAGAAGATGTACAATCAGATGTATGAAAGATGTACCAGATTTGAATCTCCTTAAGAGTTTGCTTTGTTTTTTGATGCTAAATCAGATGTACGAAGATGTACCAAGTTCAATAATGTTAGATAAATCAATACTTAATGAACTAGTGAATGAGAATGTAATCTCATTAACTCAATTTAAAATTCTAAAAGGGCAGTTTTTAATGATTATCAAAAAGATTGCTGATTGCCCATGAATAAGAATAAGAATAAATATTAATTTTATAATAGTCAAAATAATATTCAGTTCATTTATTAAAATGAATTTTTGTATTTTTCATCCACTCTAACTACTAACTCTTTTTTTATAGCATCATAAATACTAGGTAATAACTTACTTATTTTATCAATAACGTTGATTGCTTGCGTGTAAGTTGCATATTTTAGATCTGAACTGACAATGGAAGAGATACATTTAGAATTACATTCTCCTGATAAGACAGTTTGAGCAATATGACCTGCTACTGCTTCATAGTATGCATCAGATCTAGAGTTAAGAGTGGAACATGATGATAGGATGATGAAAAGTAGAATTAATTTTTTCACAACTGACCCTAACCCAATTCTAAAATAAATTCATCTTTTGGATTGCTTCGTGATTGAAGGTAAAAAGGATGAACATAGATGAACAATTTTAAGAAAGTTAGTTAAATCAATACTTAATGATCTAATGAATGGGAATGTAATTCCCTTCCAAACAATCTAATTGCCTAGAAAAATTTAAACCCTCGGAACGAAAATTTCGGGGGTTTTTTTTGTCTGAAAAAAATGTAGGGTAATTTAATTATGGTGATAACAAATTTATTACTTTTCTTAATCTTAGTTACACTTTTGAGTTATTATTTAATACCTTGGGAAAACTTTACTAAATCACCTTTCGAATTTTTAATAAAATTTTGGTTTAAAGTGTTTTTTGTTCTAATGATTATTTTGGGTATACTAGGATATATCTCACACCAATATCTAATTTAATTAATGTAATGAAAAAAATATTATTTTTTGTTTTTTTTCTTAATACATCGGTAACGTACGCGGTTAATTGTAATTTAGACCCATCCCAAGGATCAAAAAACTATATTATAGGTTATGGGTCTTTAATGGAGAAAGAATCTAGAACAAGAACTAATTCGAAAGCTTACATCGCAAAGCCTATAATGATCAAGGGATTTCAGAGAACTTGGGGTCACAATGGTGGAAATTACAAGATTACCTTCTTAACAATTATCAAAAGAGAAAATTCAAAGGTTAATGCTGTTTATTATCCAATATCTATCAAGGGATTAAAAAAATTAGATAAAAGAGAGAGTAGTTATTGTAGGATAAAAGTTTCTCCTCAAAATTTAAATTTTTATAATAAAAAAATTGAAATAGATAGTTCTAATTTTTGGGTTTATGCGGCTAATCCTAAAAAATTAAAAATTCCAAGCAAAAACTATCCTATTGCACAGTCTTACGTAGATATTTTCATAAATGGATGCATTCAAATTCAAACAAAATATAAAATTAAAAATTTTGCAAACCAATGCATAAAGACTACTAAAGAATGGTCAGAACATTGGGTTAATGATAGAATTCACGCAAGAAGACCTTTTAAAGTTCCAAATGCTTACAAAATAGATCAATTATTGTCAAAATACTTTACGCATTATTATGAGCATAAATTTGAATAATTTAAAATATATAATTAACTAATAAATGAGTTGAGAGTAGAGTTTAGTTGTTTAAAAAAAATGGTTCTTTTAACAAAGAATTATCAAATTTTTTTTTATTTAAATTAATTTCTTTTTTAAAATACTCTTTCAATATCTCTTCATTAAACTCTCTTTTCTTTGAGTATCTTATTTGTTTGCTTGTATCTTGAGTAACAGATTCAATTTCAAAGATAGAACTATCTTTAATTCTTTCAGCAATAGAATGAAATGCTGATTTTACGGTAGACATTGTATATTCAAAAGGATTATTTTTTTCATTTGACATTGCATGGTACAGCATTGGGCCACTATCCAAACCTTTAGAAAGTAAATGAATTGTAGAACCTACTAGATGAGGATTATCATCGTATAATGCCCAAAAGTTACAATCAGTACCTCTATAATAGGGTGATACACCAGCATGAATGTTTATTGCTTTCTGCTTAACTAAAAAATCTACAAGTTCACCTTTTATATAACTGCTCCCAAAAATAACATAAATATCACTTTTAAGAAAATCATCTAAATAAGACAAGGGTAATTTATTAAGTTCACCATTTAAAATTGGAAGAGTTTTAATATTTTTATTATTTTTATTTACAAATTCTTGTTTGAAGATCTTATTTTGTGCTTCAATAACTTTATTGAAATATTCTTCCATAATATTCGAAATTTGGTATTTATCATCATTTTTTCCTGTAAATAAAGTTTTACATTCCTGAACTACCCAAAGTTCATCACAAAAACTTGATAATAAATTAATAAGATAATTGTGCCTATGATTATTAGAAGTAAATAGTGTAACTTTCATATTAAAAATTAAAATAAGTTACAATCATATCTTGGTAATTCATAAGGTTTTTGCTGAGTATCTTCAAAGGATATATCTCTACTTTCTACACTAAAAGCAAGTTTGTATTTTAATTTTTTTAATATTTTTAAAGTATTTTCATTATAGGAAATTTTACCGCCATAAGGGTAACAAAAAATATCAACACTTTTATTAATTATTTTTTCCAAAAAAATTTTACTATTATTTAATTCTTTAAATTGTTCTCTATAAGAAAGTCTTGATAACAAAGCATGATCTTCACCATGAGAACCTATTAACATTCCTAGGGATTTAAGATATTTGATATCTTTTTTATTCATATAATAATTTTTTGCTTGAATATTAATTTCAAATTTTTTTAATAAATAATCTAAAATTTTATGTTTTATTTTTAAATCACCGTAATAATTCATAATTTTTTTAAATTGCTTCTTATCATTTTTGTCTAGCTGTTCTTTATATGCTGATTTAAATTTTATTTTTTCATCACTATTATAAAATTTAGTAATTTTATATTTGTATAAATATTTTTCTAATTCATTTAATGCTTCAGAACCTTTTACCTTACCTAAAATTAAATGTGTTTTGTGAACATCTAAAATTAGATTATTTTTAAGTGGTAAAGTTGGAATAAAAAAAACACCAATAGAATTATATTTTTTTAAAATTTCAGCAGCAAAAATATGGTCTTTAAAACCATCATCAAATGTTGGTAAAAATTTATCAGAAGGAATGAATAATTCCTCATACGAATTGATTAATCCTTTTTTTGAAAACTTTTTAATCTGATAAATGTAATCTTTTTTTTCTAGAATATTAGAATTAGGAAATAACTTATTTTTATTATTTATATAATGATACATTACAGCTTTCATCCAATTCTTTTTAAGTTAAAAATTTTGTAAAGCAATCTATAGAAACTACTAAAAGACTGTCAAAACATTGAATTGATGATAAAATTCATATAATAACATCTTTTAAAGTTCCAAATACTTATAAAACAGGTCAATTATTATCAAGATATTTTGCTCATAAATTTGAATAATTTAAAATATATAATTAATGAGCTGATGCTATTCCAAGTAAACTCAAAATAATAGCTGTTCCGATCACTCTTAAAAAAATATTACTTTTTAAAAAAGCAAAACAAAAACCATGCATTAATCTACCTAAAAAAAAGACAGAATCTAAGAAATACAAATAAAAAATATTAAAACTTTTTATCTCTAATAAATACAAAAGTATTAAAAAAATAGGTGAATATTCAATTAAATTAGAATGACCTCTAATTGCTCTTTACATGGAATTTTCATCATCTTTTTCAAATTTAAAAAATTTAAACATAGGATTCCCCCGTAATGCAATTACTCTGGTAGATAAAATAATTAGCCATATAGAAATTAAAGAGACATAAAATGATGTGATCATAATAAATTATTAACAAAAAAATTAAAAAAAATAAGCATTGATTTAAATTATTTAAAATTTCTAAGAAATTTATTTTTTAAAAAATTCTTAGAGACAAAAACACAGGCAGAACTTTTAAGAATACTACCATCATTAATAATCCGTAAATTATTAGCTTTTAAAGTGGATCCTGTTGAAGTGATATCCGTAATTAATTCTGCAGATCCTGTAAATGGATAAGATTCTGTTGCTCCTAAACTTGGTACAACTCTGAACTGACTAACTCCTTTAGACAGAAAAAAACTTTCTGTTAAATTTGGATACTTAGTTGCGACCCTCATTCTACGGGTATACTTTTCTCTGAAATCAAAACTAACCTCCTCAAGATCAGCCATATTTTGCACATCTAACCAATCTTTTGGCGCAGCTACTACCAAATCAGCAAAACCAAAATCTAATTTTTGAAAAGTTTTTACATTTTCAGAATAAACTTCTGGAAACTCTTTTAGTAGATCTAGACCAGATATTCCCATATCTAGGGTTCCATCATTAATTCTTTCAATGATTTCTCTGGCATGTAAAAAAATTCCCTCTACTTCATTATTTTTTTCAATGTTAAAAAAATAATTTCTATCACCAAAAGAGTTTACTACTTTTAGATTTTTACTTTGAAAAAAATTGATAGAATCGCCTCTTAATCTTCCTTTGCTAGGCAAGCCTATTTTAATTTTATTCATTTTATAAATTAATTAATTGATTTAGGTTAATTGCACCACCCAGTGCAAGAATATCTTTTTTATAGCCGAGGGTTTTGAGTAAGTTGCTATACTCACCTCCCCTTGCTAGCTCAACTACTTGGCCTTTTTCCTTTGCATAAGCCAAAAAAACGATTCCTGTGTAATATTCTGCATTTCTTCCAAAATCAGTTTTGAAAGAAATAGAGTACTTTTTTCCGATTTTTTTATTAATTAAAATAATTTTTTTAAAATAATTTTTAATATTTTTAGTAGGTAATTTGTTTTTATTGAAAAATGCAATGATCGTTTTTTCTGCTTTTTGTAAGGGAAGGTTTATTTTTAAATAATTCCTAATAATTCTAACGTTCAATTTTCCTTTATAGTCATCTCTGGGATCTTTTAATTTTTTTTTAAACCTTTTTACTATCTCAGCAACAGTTCGCCCTCCAATTATTTTACTTTGATCTATTTTGATTAGATCTTGAAGTCTTTGAGTATCAACATTGATTGTCTCTTGATCTAAATCGTAATTAGTTTCTAATCTTTTTAACAATTCTATAAAATATTCTCTTCTTGAAAAATGTCTAATTAATCTTAATTTCCACCGCTCTGGAAGATCCAATGCATCTATTAAAATTTTAAATAATCCAACGTCGCCTATAACAATTTCTAATTTTCTAATTTTTTTTATTGGTTCAAGAATTGAATCAATTAAAAGCAGAGAGGAATTTTTAGTAGATGGATTAATTATTTCACACCCCAGTTGATCAAATACTTTTAGATCCCCTTTTTTATCTAAACGATAAGCTGTTCCGTAATAACAATATTTTTCTTCTTTAGTTTTTTTTTCCTGAATATATTTTAAAGCAGTAGAAACCGTAAGGTCTGGTCTTAAACTAATCTCCTTACCTAATAGATCCCTATAAGTTAATGTAGATTTTTTAAATTGTTCTCCTGATCTTTCTGTTAATAGATTGGTATCAATGAGAAGATCTAGATCTGTAAAATTAAATTTTCTTTTCTTAAATAAATTTAGAATTTTCTTAGAAAAATTCTCTTTTAACTTCTTTTTTTCTAAACCCCGCTTCATTATTTAATTTCATTTAAAAGCTGATCAAAAGCTACTGTTTTTTGAGCTTTTGTAGATTGCTTCCATTCACCTCTATCTTTAATGTTTGCAGACACCTGCTTTCCAACATTTAAATTCTTGATAGTAACAACATTCTTACTTACCTCATCATCTCCACATAAAATTACGAAGTCACAGCCTCTTTTGTCTGCATATTTGAATTGTGATTTAATATTGGAAGATCCTGAGTAGATTTCAGCACTAATATTTTCAGACCTAAGCATATTTAGAATTTTTATATAAAAATCCATATACTTTTCATCGAATACACATATTAAAACTGGATTTTTCTTCTCTGCTTTAATTTTATTTTTTTGTAAAATTGCATAAATTAATCTGTCTAATCCGACAGATATTCCTGTAGAAGGGCAGTCTTGATTGTTAAACCTTTTGACCAGATCATCATATCTACCTCCACCACCTACAGATCCAAATTCAATCTCTTGTCCTTTGTTATTTTTTACTCCAAAGGTTAAATTAGCTTCAAAGATAGGCCCAGTGTAATACTCTAATCCTCTAACAACCGTAGGATCAAAAATATAATTTGTAAAATTAAATAATGAAAAATATTTTTCCATTAATTCAAGCTCTTTAATTCCATCATTCATACTTTTATTATCTGCAGAAATTTCCCTTATTCTCTCAAAATTTTTGTCTGAAAGATTTTTAATATTTAAAAAGTTTATAATTTCTTTTATTTGAGACTCTTCTAATTCAGCTCCTTTGGTAAAGTCACCTGACTTATCTTTTCTT